>JGI11705J14877_10000650_pt1 | contig 21238 bp, 21 predicted proteins | sample Etolaghawater15m_FD_14877 | JGI IMG/M metagenome (IMG submission 14877)
TTTTGCCTGCCATGTCCTTTCCCTCCTACGGTTATTTTTTATGACCGCGACTATCACATGACAATGGTATCTTTTGTAGATGCTGTTTGTTTGACGCTTACTCAGATAACAATGGCATACGTATTACGACCAGTGCCAAAGATATAAGCCCCGGTGGCTTTGGTGTAAAAAACCCCTCCACCCCTCTTGAGGAAACCTTATATCAAGTCAGAATATACACTGAGACAGGAAAGGACATTCAGCTCAAAGCTACTCTTGTCCATAAAAGCAGGCAAACCACAGGTTTTAAAACTTCTGAGATAAACACTAGAAATCAGCAGATCATCTCAGAGCTTATTGCAGAATTCCAGACCACAGACGAGTTTATCAAGCAGATAGATCAGCACGACCTGCTGCAACAGAAGTTTATAGATGATGATGGCAATGAGATTTCTGTTACTTTTGATAGAGACAGTGACGAATAGTATCTCAAAAGTGTAGGGCGCTTCCCTACACCAGGGACAGCTTTTGCCTTACAGTAAAAAAGGGTCTCTCCCGATTTCTTTCCCTTCAGGTTTACGGTACAATCATTTTGTTTGTAAGTACTGCTTCTCCAAAGAAAAAAAAATTTCCACCACAACGAGAAAAACTCTGATATGCTGATACTCATACGTACAACAGGAAATGCGTTGTTCTCAACAGCCCCTCCCGCAACCACTGCTCATTAAGGAAGAAACAGTAATGGACAAATTTTCAGGCTACTTTCTCTGCTCCGGAACGGGTGCAGACTCAGATTATTTCTCTGCAGCTGTTACCAGTCATCCCGGTGCCGTAGCACGTACTGCAAACAGTCTGGAAAGAACTGTTCTCCTGGCCGGAGGATTCTCCACGATCCACCCTGACTCGTCATTTCCCCTGTCTTCAACCCTGCAGCTCAATGGTGACCTGACGGATGCGGACGACACAAAGATGATGTCCCTGGCACGCGCTGAATTAGGACGCCATGGCAGTCAGTACTACAAATCCTATACCCGTGAGCCTGACACCCGCGTTACCGTTATGGGAAAAGATACCGATTCCCTGAACAGCTTTCTGGATACCTATGGCGGCGTGCTGCAGATAGACCCCATACTCACCAAGGGCTATGACCCTGAATTAACAACAGCTCAGGAATTACATATACATCGTAAAAACAACGGGTTTAAGATCAACTTCACCGTCAGACAGCCCGTAGACCTAAGCCGATGTACCTACTGTGCCGCATGTGGCCCGGCCTGTCCGGAACACTGCCTTTCGGAACAGCTCTTTCTTGATTTCTCCCACTGTACTTTTTGCAAAGAATGTCTTGCGGCTTGCCCCCATGACGCCATCGACCTATACGCTGTTGACAGGCGAGAGCTCATAACTCCTGCCATACTCCTTCTTGACGGATGCACCATAGATCTGCCCGAACAACGAAAAAATATCTACACTGAAGACAGTCTCCCAAAACTCTTTGCATCTATCTATGCCACAGAGGTTGTGGAGGCCATTTCCTGGGAATCTGCCTCCTGCCAGTATAGTGCACGACTTAAAACAGGTTGCACAGCCTGCCTCACCGCCTGTCATCACGGAGCCATCAAGCAGAATTCGCAGGGGGTGCAGATAGACCACTTTGCCTGTGTGGAGTGTGGTGCCTGTCTTGCCAGTTGTCCCACGGGATCACTCCAGTACAGACGTTTTGACGATGTTGCTTTTGTAGAATACTTCAGGGGCTTCCCCCTCACTCCCGGAACAACCATTGTTATCGGAAATGAAAGAGAGCTGCACAGATACTGGTGGCACAGCAGGGGCAGAAAACATACAAATGTTTTTTTCATGGAATATCCGACAACCCCTGCACTACATGCCATGCACTTCCTGATGTTGTATGCCATGGGAGCAAAACAGATTCTTCTACTCAGCGAGGACAGTTCCCATACAGAATCACAAATGACCTTAAGCAATGCAATTTTACAAACCCTCTTCAAGCAGGATGAGGTTATCCGCTTGACAACTGTATCTGAACTGGAAGCCATTCTTGACGAGACCGACGGCCAAGACATACTGGCACATCTCTACCATGATTTTTCCTTCAGCGGCCGCAGAAAGAAACTTATAGACATTATCCAGTTTCTTCGGCAGCAGAGTGATGCTGAACCCGCAACAATCACCACAGAATATTTTGGAGAAATCATTTGTGACCAGGACAGGTGTACCCAGTGCATTGCCTGTGTTAATGAGTGTCGTATGGAGGCTCTGGTTGCCGACGGTGCCAGTTACTCTTTGAAGCACACTCCGGTGCAATGCGTACAATGCGGTATCTGTGTCAGTGTCTGCCCGGAACAGGCTCTGACGATAAGCCCGGGATTAGCTCTGCGATCTTCCTTTTTCAGCCAAAAAATTCTCTCCCAGGCGGAACCAGCCAAATGTAAAGGCTGCGGCAAGATATTTGGTACCCGCAAATCACTTGAACGAGTCATGGCCATTCTTTCCAGCAAAAACATGTGGGACAGTGAGGATGATCTCCTCTCCTACTGCGAAGATTGCCGTGTTATCAACCTCTACCAGTCCAGCGAGAAGGTATAATGGAAACAGAACTCACAGATAGAGACCTCTGCCGGGTACGACTACGTTTTCTGGATCTTTTGAAATCATTTTTCCAGGACGAACCAGATGCTGACCGCCTCAGCCGCTGGCGTGGTTTTTTTGCCGCACTTGATACGGAACACATCGACCAGCATCTGGACACCGCTATCCATGAACTCGGAACAACCTTGGCCGCCAAAAGCCTTCAGGAGATCAAGGACGAACACCACTCACTTTTTGTAGATCCTTACTCAAAACAGCTTCTTCCCCTAAATGCAGCCTATTACATAGATGGTAAAAGTTACGGTCCAAGCCTTGCAAGTTTCAGAGAAATCCTTAAGCAGGCGCAACTGGTTAAGGAGAGCAAATTCACCGATCCCGAAGACTCTCTACCCATAATGCTCGACGCCTTAATCACCCTTATCAATGAAGAGAAACAGGGGGCAGCGGAGACACGGGGCATACAAGATCAACTGCTGCTACACTTTCTTATCCCGACGACAAAGCAGATTAGAGAGCGTATCAGCAAAAATAGTGAGGCTGAATTTTATACCAAGTGCATTAACTTCCTTGACGCCTACCTGGAACTTGAACAGGGGCTTCTTGAAAGCGAACCGGAGACGATTCATTAACAATTGTAACAGTTTTTTTTTACTTAAAGCCCGCACAACGCAGTGTGACGTAGTGCAGCAGCACCCCATAACTCTCTATGGAGGATAAAACGTATGAAACAAAATGATGACAAAAGGCGCTCCTTTCTCAAGCAAATCTTTGCAGGCACCGCGGTGGTTGCAGGAACTGCACTTGTCGGGAGGAAGGCAAAAGCTCAGGAAAGCGCAACGGAAACGCGTCCCGACGAAGTTTTGTACAAAAAGACAGATTCCTTTAAAAAATATTACGATTCCCTGCGTTAATCAAGAAAGGAGAACCTAAACATGGCTCAACGAAAAATTCGCAGTTCCTCTGCAGTGGGGACAAAGACCAGCCGGGTAACCCTGAATCCCAAGGTTGCCAGGCGTTCATTTCTGAAACTCTCAGCAGCAACGGCGGCTTTAACCGGTGCTGTTATGACGACAAAAATGACAGCAAAAGCAGCCACCCCGGCTGCTGTAAAGGCAGCATACCCTGACTCTAAAATGGTCAAATCCATCTGCACCCACTGTGCTGTTGGTTGTGGAATTAATGCTGAAGTCCAAAACGGAGTCTGGGTCAGACAGGAAGTAGCCCAGGATCATCCGGTCAGTCGTGGTGGCTATTGCTGTAAAGGTGCCTCTGCCATTGATATGGTAACCTCTGAAAAACGGCTCAAAAGCCCTATGAAGCGGGTCAACGGAAAGTGGCAGAAGATCTCATGGGATACAGCCATGGATGAAATTGCTGCCAAATTAACAACCATCCGCGATACAGACGGCCCCGATGCGCTTCACCTCAACGGTAGTGCCAAAGTCTCCACAGAGATGGCCTATCTGCAACGAAAATTTGCAGCTTTCTGGGGGTCGAACAACGTCGACCACCAGGCGAGGATCTGACACTCTACAACGGTGGCAGGTGTCGCCAATACATGGGGTTACGGAGCAATGACAAACAGTCTCAATGATATGAGACACACCAAATCAATGATTTTTATCGGATCAAATGCAGCTGAGGCACATCCGGTTTCCATGCAGCATATTCTGCATGCCAAGGAGGTCAACAACGCACCGATTATTGTCGTTGACCCGCGTTTCACAAAACTTGCAGCCAAGGCGACTGATTTTGTACGCATTCGCCCAGGCACCGACTGTGTTTTCATCATGGGACTAATCAACGAAATCATCCAGAAGGGCTGGGAAGACAAGGAATTTATTCGTACACGTGTCTCCGGTTATCCGGAAATGGTTAAGGTTGCAGCCCATTATACACCGGAAGAAGTTGAAAATGTTACTGGCATTCCAGCGGCCCAGACACGGCATGTTGCCAAGCTTCTGGCTACAAACCGTCCCACTTCACTGACCTGGTGCATGGGTGGAACTCAGCATCATATCGGATCATCCATCACCCGCGCCTTCTGTATCCTGCAGCTGGTACTCGGAAACATGGGCAAATCCGGTGGTGGAACCAATATTTTCCGTGGTCATGACAATGTTCAGGGCGCAACTGATGTGGGCGTTCTGGCCGATACACTGCCAGGCTATTATGGTCTCGCTGATGGCTCCTGGAAACACTGGTGCAGGGTCTGGGATGTTGATTATGATTTCATCGTTTCCAGATTCAAAGAGAAGGAATGGATGAACGCCAAGGGTTTCAGTCTTGCCCGCTGGTATGAGGGGGTGCTCGGTGAAGAGAAGATCGATCAGTACACACCGATCAAGGCGATGATCCAATGGGGTTGCGGCTCCAACTCAAACTCCCAGTATGATCGAGTCGTCAGAGCCTATAACAAACTTGATCTCTTTGTCATCGTTGATCCTTTCCCCACCATGGCAGCAGCCACCTGCACCACGGACAACGTTTATCTCCTGCCATGTTCAAGCCAGTATGAGACCTCTGGCTCAGTAACCTCGACATCACGGCAGATTCAGTGGCGTGACAAAATCGTTGAACCCATCAATGGCTGCAGAGACGATTACCACATCATGAAAGAGCTTGTTGAACGTCTTGGTTTTGCCGACAAGTTCTATAAAAACATCAAAGAAGTACCTGAGGACATCACCCGTGAGATCAACAAAGGGATGCTGACCATCGGTTATAACGGACAGACTCCTGAACGAATCAAGAAGCACATGGAAAACTGGCACACCTTTGACATCGAAACCCTCGAGGCAAAGGGTGGCCCATGCAATGGTGATTATTATGGTATGCCGTGGCCATGCTGGACCGAAGAACATCCCGGCACACCTATTCTCTATGACATTTCGAAATCAGTGGCCAAAGGTGGTCTTCCGTTCAGAAACCGCTTTGGTCTTGAACAAACCTATGACATGAGTGGACGTACTGAAAACCAGCTTGCTGCCGAGGGAATTTACAATCCAGGCAGTGAGGTCAAGGGCGGCTATCCTGAATTCAAGGATGTTGTACCAGGCACCAACTGGAAAACCGACCTCTCACAAAAGACCATCAAAGAAGCTATCAAACGCGGCATGGCACCTTTTGGCAATGCCAGAGCTCGTTGCATAGTCTGGAACTTCCCTGATCAGATTCCGATCCATCGGGAACCCCTCCATTCACCACGTCCGGACCTCATTGCCAGCTATCCGACCTATGAGGACAAACCTAATCACTTCAGGGTCAACACACGCTACAAGAGTGAACAGAGTCCGGATCTGGCTGCCAAATTCCCATTCGTACTCACCACTGGCCGTATGGTTGAACACATGGGCGGAGGTGCCGAGACGAGAAGCAATAAGTATCTCTCTGAGCTGCAGCCAGAAATGTATGCAGAAGTCAACCCGGTTACCGGTAACAACCTGGGGGTGCGGGATGGTGAGATGATCTGGATTGAGTCGCCTGAAGGCGGCAAGGTAAAGGTCAAGGCATTTTTCACCGAACGTGTTGATGAAAAGACCATCTTCATGCCGTATCATTTCGGAGGAACTCTCATGGGTGAATCCATTGCCGGTAATTATCCCGAAGGCCATGCACCCTATGTGGCAGGCGATGCAGCCAATGTCTGTACCAACTATGGGTATGACATTGTTACCCAGATTCAGGCAACCAAAGACGGTCTGTGTAAAATCAGCCGAGCATAGGAGGAATACTAGATGGGACGCATGAAATTTTTATGTGACATAGAACGTTGCATTGACTGCGGCGGCTGCGTGGTGGCCTGTAAGGAAGGTAACCATATACCGGTTGGTGTAAACAGACGCAGGGTTATAACCATAGGCCAGGGAAAACCTGGAGAGAAATCAATATCAGTCGCCTGCATGCACTGCTCGGATGCACCGTGTATCGCTGTCTGTCCGGTGGACTGTATTTATCAACGTGATGACGGCATTGTGCTTCACGACAAGGAGACCTGCATTGGCTGCGGATACTGTTTTATGGCCTGTCCATTCGGAGCCCCACAGTTCCCCAGCGGCCAGGTCTTCGGTGCCCGTGGTGCCATGGATAAATGCACCTTCTGTGCCGGTGGCCCCGAAGAAACGTTTAGTGATAAAGAGCAGAGACTCTATGGTCAGAACCGGATCGCTGAAGGAAAGGTACCTCTCTGTGCCGGAATGTGTGCCACCAAATCGCTGATCGCAGGTGATGCTGATGAAGTTGCCGATGTATATCGGGAACGAGTCTTTAAGCGTGGCTCCGGTGCAAATGCATGGGGATGGAATAAAGCCTATAATAAGAAGTAATAGTTCCCGATGGATCTTGCCCGCATCGTGACAGACGATCACAGAGTGAAAAACGTACTGTGATCGTCTGCTACTTGCTAACTCCGATCCATTGAGAACGATTACGTAACAAACTCATTGCGAGGATGCTTATGAAGAAAATTATTCTTCCAGGCTGCATTCTATTTTTGACAATGGCTGGACTGGCCATTGCCCAATCATCGGGGCAGCTACCGAAAGCTGTTGGATCGGAACCGTTGCTCACTGTTGCGTATCAGCAGATTAATGCGAATTTCACGGGAGAGTGGCAGCAGTATGGCCAACTTTTCACCAATCTGCAGCAGTTTCTATTTCCGAGACTGTTTCTTCTGGTGATCACCATTGTTCCTGTTATATTTTTTTTCCACTACATTGCAATCGGCCCCATGGTCTTTGACCATAGTGGCAAGCAGGTCTACTGCTACAACCTCTTTGTCCGTATTGTTCACTGGTGCGCTGCTCTCTCATTCAGCCTGCTGGTGATCACCGGACTTATGATCATCTATGCCTCGCTCCTTGGCGGAGGGGCAATCGGTATAATGGCCCGCACCATCCATCTGCTCTCTGCAGTGGTATTTGCAGGATTTGCAGTTTTTATGTTTCTGGTCTGGATTAAAGATATGCTCCCCGCTCTTTATGATCTGAAGTGGATGATAATTATGGGCGGTTATCTGAGTAAGGAAAAGAAACCGGTTCCTGCAGGGAAATTTAATGCGGGGCAAAAAATGTGGTTCTGGCTGGCAACTCTTGGTGGGGCTGTCATGGCCGTCACAGGGTATTTTCTCTATTCTTTTCCTGCAAACATTGACACTCTCCGCCTTTCAGCGGTTATTCACAACTTCCTTGGCGCTGCCATGATAGCCATGTTTATTATCCACGTATACATGTCCATGGCTGCAATCAAAGGTGCTTTAGGAAGCATGATCAGCGGTTATAAAGCTGAGGCCGAGTTAAAAATACTCCACTCGAAATTCAAGTATTAAAATCCTCCCTTTTTCTCCATCTGCCTCTTTTGGTCGCTTAAGAGGCGGATGGAGATCTCTCCCGTCAACAAAACACCTTGTCCATTTTTTTTACACCCCCTCCTGTCTCTCCGTTTCAGAAGTGCACATAAATTAGACACCTCTCTTTTCGCACATCTTTAAACATCAGACACCATACTTTTTTTATTAGGTAATTTTATATGGTTAGACAAGACAATGAAATTAAAAGCCCGGCATGGCACGCTACATGCTTGGTAAAAGGCAGAGTCGATATTGACAAAGCCCGTTTTGAGTATTTCAAAACAAACATCAAATTACTAAGGAGAACCACAATGAAAATGAAAAGAAATATTGTAGCAGCAGCTATGGCCCTTTCACTTGTAGCAGGCGTTGCCCTGGCGACAACCACAGCAACTCCAGACCCTCAGATCCCCGCTGCTGCTGGTCCTGGCTACGGAAGAATGAATGGTCAGGGAATGATGAACGGACAGGGTCCAGGCAGTATGCGGGGACAGGGAATGATGGGCAACAATGGTCAGGATTGTTTTCGTGATAACGCTGGTCCCTGTGTGGGAATGGGACAGAAGGGAATGAAGCAGGGCAGATGCAACAAAAATCGCGGCGGCGCGATGATGAACCCAGAAATGGTTGAAAAAAGGAATGCATTTCTCGATGCAACCGTAGAGCTCCGCAAGCAGATCCATGACAAGCAATTTGCCTATAGAGAAGCAACCCGTAACCCTGCCATGACCCAGGGTGAACTGCAGGCACAGGAAAAAGAACTCTTCACCATGCGACAGGAACTGCGGACTAAGCGACAGGCAGCTTTTGCTGCAGAATAATTACCAGCATACAGACTCAAATACAGGTACTGAACGGTGAGCACGCCGGTACCTGGCTCTATATCCCTTAAGAGGTGAAAGGTCGTGGTTCTGACATCACACACGACTTTTCGCCTTTTTTTATGTTATACTGTGGTTCCAGTGAGACACAATAATCAACCATATCAAAGTCCAAATACTCAGTAAGACAGTATCCTATGCTCCCTTCCACTCACCAGCCATTTAAATTCTCAAGACCTGCCCTGGTACTCATCCTTGCAAGTTGTTTACTGGCTGCTATCCTGGCAGTTACAACCGTTCGCAACCTTAACCGTGAACAGCGCCTCCTTGAGAACTCCCTCCTCCAGCAGGGCTTGACCCTGATACGTTCTTTTGAGGCAGGAGCAAGAACATCAATGATGCATCATATGAGCGGAAGTAACCCCCTGGAAACTCTGGTTGAAGAGACAACCAAAGAAGAGAGCGTCGCTTATATTCGCATTCTCCACGAGAATGGTGAAACCGTTGCCGAAGCGGGTGACCTTCCCCCGCCAATGGACAAAGAGGAGGTTCAACGAATACTTGACGCTGAATCACCAGTCACCCGGACAATGCCAGAGGAAAGTGTATTTGAACTCGCCAGAATTTTTGAGCCACTTCCGCCACTTATGCCGAAACGCGGCAGGAGACTTACGCCATCATCACCATCCAACCCCATGCGTGGCAAAATGTATCAACATATGCAGATGATGCAGGAGGAAATGCAGAAAAAAGGCCGTCAATTGATCGTGGTTGGTCTGGGAACCAGCGCCTTCGATACTGCCCGGCAGGAAGACAAAACCCAGGCGCTCCTTATGGGAGCCCTCCTTTTCTTACTCGGGAGTGCTGGCCTCTATTTTCTTTTTCTCTATCAGAGCATTCGAGTTGGTAAATCTACCCTGGTCAATATGCAGCTCTATACTGACAATGTTATCGAAAGCATGCCGGCCGGACTTATTACCCTGAACAGCAGCAATGCCATCGTTTCCTGTAATAAAAAGGCAGAACAGTTGCTTTCCCGTCGTTTTTCAGAGATGAGTAACTTGCAACCTCAGGAACTTTTTTCTTCCTTTACGGATGATCAGCAGCAGGATCAACTGCTCATCGAGAGTGATGTCCTTTACCACAACCCACTGGGGGAAGACATACCGGTTAAACTCTCAACCTCACCTCTTTTGGACCATAATGGAAAAAAGACAGGACTGGTGATTATCCTCAGGGACATGCGGGATCTCAGAAAAGTTGAACAGCAACTTGAACTTTCCAGGCGACTTGCCTCACTGGGGAAAATGGCGGCCGGGGTTGCTCATGAAATACGAAACCCCTTAGGAACACTGCGCGGTTTTGCCCAATACTTTGGCACCAGGTCGGAACCTGGCAGTGATGGGAAAAAATATGCTGATCTCATGGTCTCCGAAGTGGATCGTCTCAATCAGACAATTTCCAGCCTTCTCCAGTTTGCAAGAGCACGTGAACCCCAGCGTATACAAGTGAAAGCAGAGGAACTGTTTGGAAAGCTTTCCAGTCTGATGGAAGTGGATCTTGCGGCACATCAGATCGATTTCCAGAAGGACTATGACTCAGAATTGTTACTCCATGCAGACCCGGACCTCCTCCTTCAGGTACTTTTGAACCTGCTCAAAAACAGTATCAGCGTAACAGAGAATGGTGGGAAAATAATTCTGGCTGCACACAAAAAAAATAACGACATCTGCATCGAGGTGAGCGATACGGGGCATGGTATGACGGATGAGGAGCAGGAAAAACTTTTTGATCCATTTTTTTCAACCCGCAAAGATGGAACAGGACTCGGTCTTGCCGTGAGTCATCAGATCATAGAACAGCATCACGGACGTATTGAAGTGGAAAGTACACCTGGAAAAGGCACCACCATGAAGATAATCCTTCCCGGAGAACAGGTTTGAACAAAGCGAATAAAAAGTGAAACAAGTTATAATGGTGTAAAAAAAATATTTATCCACTTCGCTGTGCCCAGCAGAAGGAAGTATCCTTTTTGCTACCATGTGATGGTTCTTACTTTGTCGGTCCTGTTTGACTCCTCAGCCCTCATATTATAGAATAAGACCTGATCGTATCGTTCACATATAGATCGGAAGTTAACGTTTAAAAGCTCTATGTCATATAAGGCAATAGGTTTCTCTATATGAAGGGGAACCTGGTATTCTTCCCAGGAGAAAAAAATGAATTATCAACACTATCCTTCAATAAAATTTGACTGTGTTCTCCGGACAATACTTCTCAGTTTTCTATTAACACTAGCAATGACGAGTACTACTCTTGCTGCAACAAAGCAATATCAAGGCAATGGTATCAGTTTTGAATATCCTGAAAATTATCAATTAAGTACATCTTCAAAAAAATCAGGCGAAAGCATTCTGTTAAAAAAGGGCTCAGACTCAATATCCATCCAAGTTATGAAGAATGTTTTAATTGATGGATTTGATACTATTGTCATCAATCAAATCAACAAGCAATTCGGAGAAAAGGGACAAATTATTAATGATGCTCTAAAAGAGACGAAACAAATCCCCCTTAAAGCAAGGGGAGAAAGCAACCCGATAAACATCGAAGCCGTAAAGTACAACCATACCGTTACAATCACCAAGAATGACATCACCATTAAACTTCAGCAAACGATGTTCTTTTTCTCCTATGGAGAGCATGGTTATATGATCAACTTTACTCGTGTAAATAGTAAGTATAGTGATCTGATAACGGTCTTGTCATCTTTCACTTTTGACACCAAAGAACTTGTAGAAAATGATAACAAGGCAGCAATATATTAAACGGTATCAAAAGATAGATCATGTTTTCGGGGACAGTCCCCCTATTTTTTTCACTACAAGTATCTGCAAAATGAGTCATGAAGAGCATCATTTATTTTCTACATACGTTGGAATAGCTACCTGTTCGCTCAAGAAAATCTCTTTCTCAGGAACTCATAAATAAGTAATCGGACCGGTTCAATGTGGCAATCCCTTCGCCCATGACAGTTCCTCACCACTTTGTAGAAAATATTTAAAGCGATGTCTGCGTTGGGAAGCACACTCGGAAAAAACAACACCATGAAGATAATCCTTCCCGGAGAACAGGTTTGAGCAAAGCGAACAAAAAGCGAATTCTGCTGGTGGATGATGATACTGCCCATCGAACCATGCTGAAGGTGAACCTCTCCGGGGAAGACTTTCATATTATGGAAGTTGATGATGGTGATCAGGTGATCCCATTTCTGGAACAGGAACAACGGGAACCGATAGACCTGATCCTACTGGATATGAAAATGGCTCGCATGGATGGACTAGCCACGTTGAGGGCACTTAACGATACAGTGCATTCAACCATCCCGGTGATAGTCCTCACTGCTTTTTCATCGGTTGAAACAGCCGTCAAAGCGATGCGTGAAGGTGCTTTTGACTATGTAGCCAAACCCATAGATATTGATGAACTGAAAATGGTCATGGAGAAGGCCCTTGGCTTTCAGGAACTGAAACAGGAAAATATCAGGCTAAAAAAACATCTGGAAAAAAGCTTTTCATTCGGCAACATAATAGGCAGCAGTCCGGCCATGGAGGAACTTTTTGCAACCCTTGAGCTTGTTGCCCCTTCCGACGCCACTGTACTCATAACCGGAGAATCGGGGACGGGAAAAGAATTGATTGCCAGCGCCATATACCAGCAGAGCAATCGAAAACAATATCCATTTATCAAAGTAAACTGTGCAGCCCTCAATGAAAATCTTCTTGAGAGTGAACTCTTTGGCCACGAGGCAGGCGCATTCACCGGTGCTGTTTCCAGACGTAAAGGCCGCTTTGAACAGGCCGACAAGGGGACCCTGTTTCTTGATGAAATTGGAGATATGAGCCTCCAGACCCAGGCCAAGATTTTAAGAGTACTCCAGGAAGGAGAACTGGACAGATTGGGAGGAAGCGAGACCATCAAGGTCGATGTGCGCGTACTTGCGGCAACTCACAGAAATCTGCAGCTTATGATTGAGGAAAAGACGTTCAGACAGGATCTGTTTTTCAGGCTTTCCGTGGTACCGGTGGAGTTGCCTCCCCTGCGCGAGCGCACCAGAGATATTCCGGAACTTGCCTCCCTTTTCCTTGAACGCTATTCCGTAAAAAACAGGAAAGACATAAAAGGATTTGCCCCTGAAGTACTGCGCATTTTCATGTCGCATCAATGGCCTGGTAATATTCGTGAACTTGAAAACACCGTGGAGCGGGCTGTAATCCTCTGTCCCGGTGAGCGGATCACCATTCGGGAATTACCACCACAAATACGGCCCGAGGGAGCAACGATAAATCAGGATCCGACGGCAGCACCTGTTACACTTCGAGATATGGAGCGGGAAATGATACGTGCAACCCTTGCTCAAAATGAGGGGAACAGGAGTAAAACCGCAAAGATTTTAGGAGTTGCCCGCCAAACCCTGTTGAACAAACTCAAGGAGTACGATATTCTTTAAGCTACTGGCCTCTCAGAGACTCTTCCCAGTTCATTGTAAGTAAACGGAGTCGTAGAAGGCCTAATTCCTTGTTTTGTGAAACAAAATCTAGAGGAATTTGCAGAGGATTATACTTGAAAATAACAGAAACAACAGTACAAAACACCGGCTACAGACTTCGTACAGATCATTCTATCCGACTGCTCCTCCTTTCAAACCTGATTGTTATAGCCCTGGCTCTTGTTCAACGCTGGTCCATGGGGGAGCTCCTCTGGATTTACTGGTGGCAGAACATGATTATTGGATTTTTTAACTGGAGGCGCATTCTTGCTCTGAAGTCATTCAGCACAAAGGGCTTCAAAATCAATGGAAGACAGGCAGAAGCCACCCCGAAAACCCAAAAATCCACCGCCTGGTTTTTCCTTTTCCATTACGGTGCATTCCATCTTTTTTACGCTATCTTCCTCATAACCAGCATCCCGGAAACCTCACCGTACTTTATGCTCCATGGAGCCGTTGGACTTGGCATTTTTCTTTTCAATCACGCCTTTTCCTATCGCTATAATAAGGAACAGGATGCTGCCGGAAATCCTAATATCGGTACTCTTATGTTTTTCCCATATGCAAGGATCATCCCCATGCATCTGATTATCATCCTCGGTGCAGCCATAAGTGGAGAATCAACGTGGCTGCTATTTGTTTTTCTCACCCTCAAAACAGCTGCCGATATGTTAATGCACATTATCTCCCATCATCGTCTTCCTCTTGTAAAACAACAGTAGATTGGGCTATAGTGCCTTCACAGTCTGCTCTGCCGGGTCATGCTGGGGCTATTTTGTTTTCCTTTCGTTGGGACCAGGCATTCACCCTTCACTTACCAACAACCACTAAAAGGCACCAGTCCCCGGCACTCACTTATGTTCAAAACACCGTTCACCAAAGCTCTTGTATTTTCTGTTTTTCCTCTGACCTATTATCTTATTGGTTATCTCAATCATGCTCGTGCTGGTAAGATTGCATTGATAGGGGTGCTCCTGATTGGCAGCCTCCTGGCGCTCAAACCTTATTTTCCAGATTCCAAAAAACTCAGATATTTAACTTTTTTTACTCTGCTGGTGCTCTTTGTCAATATGAGCTTTCATGCCGGATTGAAGGATATTTTCGGAGTGGCCCAGGAAGAAAACGCTATTATGGCCGCCATCTTTTCAACAGACCAGAGCGAAAGCACGGAATTTTTCCTCCATTACCGCTGGTACCTGATCAAACATACTGTCCTCTGCTTTGTTCTGTTCACACTCTATCTGCGGTACGTAATCAATCCTCCTTTTTCCCAGACCAGTCCGGGGCGGCAAAGATGGCAACTGGTGCTGTTTCTGCTCCTGACAACTGTCATTCACCTCAACCCATCATTATACCGTTCCAATCCTTTTATATACTTTCCCTATTACTATAATAACTGGCAGGAGGCCCTTCGTGTCACTGCCCGTCTGGTCGAGGAACTTGATGCCAACCTGAAAATTTCAAACCTTGATCTAATGACATACACTGGCGAGGAGGAGAAAAAAACCGTCGTCCTGGTTATCGGGGAGAGTGACACAAGGCACAACTGGTCACTCTACGGCTATAACAGAAAAACAACGCCGCTACTCGATGGAATGAAAGCCGAACTCGTGGTTTTTGAAAACATTCACGCTGCCGCCCCGGCAACTCTGGTTGCTTTTCTCCATATGCTGACCCCGGCAACGATAGAGGAACCGGAGCGCTGGAAAACCGATCCTGACATCCTCCTTATGGCAAAACATGCGGGTTACCACGTCACCTACATCTCTAACCACTCCACCGACGCCCATAAAGGTATCATCAAGATTTTTTCAGAGCATGGTGATGAGATCATCCGAACCAACCGGGGAAAATCCAGAGGAGAGGGCTCCTATGATGCAATTCTCCTTGGCCCCTTCGAAAAAGCACTGGCAGCCAACCATGACAAAAAATTCATCATCGTCCACATGCTGGGTTCCCATCCCGCCTATAACTTCCGTTACCCCGACTCGTACAGCATTTTCACCGACACCTATAATGACCCCGTCACCCTTGATCTTAAAGAAAAAGGTCGGGCCAAGTGGGCCCTGACCTTCAGGAACCTCTACGACAACTCCATTGTATATGGAGACATGGTTCGCCACAGGCTTATCGAAATACTGAAAAACTCAAAAGACGCCAAGCACAGTACCTGGCTCTACCTTCCCGACCATGGGCAGGATGTATGCCACAATGACAATTATTCCGGTCACAACTACACAGCTCCGGAACAATGGGAAATCCCAATGGTTTTCTGGAGTCCCAGCTTCGAGAAAGTAGATCCATCCATAGCCTCACGGCCATATCGGGTTGATCTTCTCGACCACACGGTTCTTGGACTTCTTGGGATAGAAGGGATTTATTATAACGAGAACAATGATATCTTTTCAGATCGATATATCTCAAACTTTAAGAAGAATGAGGTGGAAAGCAGAGGAACAAAGGCTGTTGCAAAGCCCGAAAGCTGACGGTGATGCCATGGCAGCCACAAAAGAGTTTCAAGGCTCCTTGAATTCTTGAGCAGGATACAGTAATTTATCAAGGATACGTTTCAGCAGTTTTTGCTTGTCATTATTCACTCCTTTTCGAGGTTCCACATGCCACCCATCGTCACTTTTATCGGCTGGCACAATTGCGGCAAAACAACACTCGCCTCCAGGGTTGTCAGCCATCTTAAACAGCTTGGATACCAGGTGGCTGTCATTAAATCCACAAAGGAAACGGGGATTATCTTTGATACCCCCGGGACGGACACCCACACCCACCGCAGTGCCGGGGCGGATTCAGTGATGCTGGTAGCACCGGATCAGATGGTGATTATGACGGACAACAGGCAGGAATCCCTGACTAGTCTCGCCCACCGCCACTTTCCGGATGTTGATATTGTTATTGGAGAGGGCTTCAAAGAGGCCAGACAGGTCTCTAAAATTGAAGTCTTCCGCAACAGTGAAACAAAAGAACTCCTTCGTCATTCAGTGACCGGAGTAATTGCCGTTGCCAGTGATGAGCATGTCAGTGGAGATCATGTTTTCCGTCTCACTGAAGCCGCTGAAATTGCGTCATTTATTGAAAAACGCTTCCTTCAGGATGCCGGAAAAGGAGCAGATCACACCACCCTCCTCATCAACGGTAACCGCATCCCCATGAAAAGTTTTGTTCAGGATGCACTTGCAGGTACCGTCTGTGGATTTGTAGATTCCCTGAAGCTTGGCACTAAAGAGACTAAAACTATTGATATTCGGATAACTCTTCCCTAAAAACTCCCAACAAATCCATCCTCACGTAGAAGAGCACATTATGTACAGAAAAATCAGTTTCCTTCTTCTTGTTGTTATGTTACTCCCACTCACTACCCTGCACGCTCAAGAGTCAATCAAGGTTGCTTCGACCACGGCAACCCTTGACTCCGGTCTACTCGACTATCTGTTACCGATTTTCAAAAAAAGTACCGGCATTGACGTAGCTGTCACCGCTGTAAGTAACAGTGCCGCACTGGAACTTGGTCAACAGGGTAAAGTTGATGCCGTCCTCACACACGACAGGGACCTTGAAATCCTGCTAGTGGACGAAGGGTACTTTATTGATCGTGAAGAGATCATGTATAGCGACTACGTTATTCTTGGTCCCAAAAATGACCCCGCTGAACTGCAGAACACAACTGTGCCCCTTGATGCTTTTAAAAAAATTCGTGCTTCAAAGGCCAATTTTATCTCCCGCGGCGACAATTCCGAGACCAATATGCGTGAAAACCGTATATGGGCCAGCACCGGAGTAATGCCTGGCAGAATTGATTCCTGGTACCTGCCCGCAAACCTGGGAATGAAAGAAACAATCAATCTGGCTATGGATAAAAAGGCATACACAATAGCAGACCGCGCCACCTGGCTCAGCCTTAAGGCCAGTAAAAATAATGATTTTACTATTCTTCTCGAGGGGGATCCAAGCCTCTTTAATCAGTACGGTGTTATGATCGTTAACCCCAGAAATCACAGACATGTCAACTACCAGTCAGCCATGAATTTTGTTATCTGGCTCAGCTCACCGGCAGGCCAGGATACAATCGGCGCCTTCAGAGATAAGGGTGGAAATAGTCTTTTCACGCCCAATGCCAGGTAAGCTGCAAAAGATCTCAGATAATACGGAAATATTTCCTCCCTGCGATCAGTAGAAAATACCTCAGCCGCCTTCTCTTTCTTTATTTTCTGCTGGCGGCTCCAATACCCTTTTCCACCGATGAGACGTTTTGATATTATCACTGGTCGCTTCACCGAAAAAAACATCATACAAAACGCGTCAACGAAAAATGCCAGGTAGAGTTATTCCATGGACAAAAAAATACTCACCGTACTGATTCTCATTGTGACCGTCATTGGAATTCTTTTCCTTCCAAATGATAAAAAGAAAATACTCAGCAATATGGAGACACTCGCAGAGTACTGTTCTTCAACCAGTGGAGAAACAGCGATTGCCCTGCTCAAAAAAGCTGCTCTTGCGGCTAAACTCTGTAAGAATCCCTGTATGGTGCAAATCGATTCCCATAATATCCATCGTGACTTTCTCAAGAAAGAGCTGACAGATCAGATCATTATGATGAAAAGAACGATGCCTGAAACCTCTTTCAGCTTTTATAACACAAGCATCATCTTTCCCCAGAAGAGCCTGGCAGAAATCACAACGACCCTTCAGTTGACCGAAATAACCAATAATGACCGCTTCAGCGACACCTATGAACTCACGATTCATGCAGAAAAAACAGATGGGGACTGGCTCTTTTCTTTTTTTAGCGTTATTGAATTCATAAAATAATAAATCGTATATTACCACCTCACCGGAGGATATTTGCATGTCAGCTTTAAATGACGAACTCGGTACCACCAATGTAATCTGGAATCTCGACGCTCTCTACGACTCACTTGAAGATGACCTGCTTCAGGATGACCTTGACCTCTGCATACAGGAGGCTGAGCTGATAAGGGAAGGATGTGCGGGGAAACTCAAAGAACTCTCTCCTGCCACCTTTGCCAGGACAGTGCGCCGTATAGAACGTATCCATATCAACCTGGGCCGCATTGACACTTACGCCTTTCTCAATTTTGTCACTCAAGTCAAAAACAATGCGGCGGCAGCCTTTCTCCAGAAATGCAAGGAAGATGCGAGCCGTGTCAATAGGGAGCTGGTTTTCTTCGACCTGGAATGGGCCAAAATGGATCAAGCCTCTGCAGACCGATTTCTTACAGCTGAAGATACTGCAGAGTATCACCATTATCTCAGCAACCTGCGTAAATATGCCAACCATCTCCTCTCACATGCTGAAGAATCTCTGCTGGTGGAATTCTCACCGGTGGGCCGTGATAGCTGGCTCACCCTGTTTGAAAAGCTCCTGGGACACCTTGAGTTCGGCGAAAAAAAAAGGAGTGAAGAGGAGGTGCTCTCGGATCTCTACGATTCGAAGCGCAATATTCGTAAAAATGCTGCCCTTGAACTCACCACGGGCCTCGACAGCCAGCTCCATATTCTCAGCCATATATTCAATACCATTCTTGCTGAAAAGATGATCGACGACAGGTTACGGCACTATCCCTCCTGGGTCAGTTCCAGGAACCTCTCCAACGAACTCGAAGATAGAACCGTCGACGCCCTGATAAGCAGCTGCACTGAACGCTATGATATCGTCCAGCGTTACTATACGATAAAGAAAGATATTCTGGGGCTGGATACCCTCCACGATTATGACCGCTACGCCCCACTTCCCTCCCTGCCAGATCGCCTCGTTCCATGGGAAGAATGCAGGGAAATGGTGCTAGATGGGTTCAGTGCTTTTTCCCCTGAAATGGCTGATATCGCATCTCTTTTCTTTGACAACAATTGGATCCATGCGCCACTGCTTGATGGAAAACGGGGTGGAGCATTCGCCCATCCGGCAGTTCCCGATGCCAATCCCTATGTTCTGGTGAATTACACTGGAAATCTCCGGGATGTATCCACAGTCGCCCATGAACTCGGCCATGGTATCCATCAATATCTCGCCAGGGATAAGGGCTATTTCAACAGTGACACGCCACTGGTACTTGCCGAAACAGCCTCCGTTTTTGCCGAACTGTTGATCTTTCACAAGCAGCTCGCATCTCTTAGCGAACCTGCGCAAAGACAAGCCTTTATCTGCCAGAAACTGGAATCAATATTTGCCACCGTATTCAGGCAGATTTCCATGAACCGCTTTGAGGATATGATTCATAGCCAGCGCCGCAATGGTGGAGAAGTCTCAACCGATGATCTTTCAAACCTGTGGATGAAGAGCCAGAAGGCAATGTTTGGTGATGCAGTCACACTTGGAGATCATTATAAAATATGGTGGTCCTATATCCCCCATTTTCTCCATACCCCTGGCTATGTTTACTCTTATGCATTTGGCGAATTGCTGGTACTGGCGCTCTATCGAATATATCAAAAAGAAGGGGCTGATTTTATCCCCAAATATCTGTATCTTCTTTCGGAGGGAGGCAGTAAATCCCCAACCGAACTACTGGCCCCGTTCAACATTGACTTGAACGACCCTTCCTTCTGGCAGGGTGGCTTGCACGTCATTGAAAACATGTTGGAGGAAATATCATGAAGGATGAAATAGGAGCACGTCTTGTAGGGGTACTGAAGTCCCCTGAGGAATCAGAATGTCAGGAAAGTTTCGCCCGGGCCATGGAACTCACCAAGGCCTATGCCAGTTCGGGCTCTGCCACCCACTTCAGCGCTGTGGCCAGATTGTTTTACGACCTTTTTGAAATGTTTGAAACAGGAAAAGATCCACGGCAGAAATAAGGAAGGGAAAGCTCAACACTATGGATGAAATCAGTCAGGTGGGATACGTCGCAGGTACTTCTGTAGCGACTCTTCCATATCACCGCCACACGACCTCACAATAAGTCGGATATATGTGACATTTTTCTTTATACTGTCAAGATAAAGATTCCGATCAACTCCCCAGCGTTCCCGAAAATGAATCTGCATAAACTTGGTAAGATTTCCAAATACAGAGGACAGGCGATCAACCACAACCTCATGATAAAACACAGAAGTCTTTTCCATCAATTCCACTGCAGATTTATAGCCGGTAACCCCGCCTTCCTCATGTTCCTGAAAAAGTAACGGTAACCGCTCCAGATAGTATCTGTCGGCCATCTGAGCCAGGATATCCGCAGATCCCACGGAGAAAGAGGCCAGCTGCATTTCTGCAGATGGAAAAAACAGCGAGTCAGGGTCAATACTAAGATTGGTACACTGGATAATGAGCGAACAATCTGTAATAAAGGGAAGGGAAAACTGTCTTGCTTTCAGATAGTCTGCCATAAGAAACATGGAGCGCTTCTCATGGCCAAGGGTGTACACAGCGCCGGTTTCCGCATCCTCAGAATTCTTGAGTAACAGGCCACAATCATGAAAATAGGCGCTGTACAGTGCCTTGCTTAAAGTTTCTTCAGAAACATGCCAGCCATCATGGGACAATCCATGAAACAGTCTCACAGTTGCCAGAACAACACCATAGGTGTGATTGAGGTTATGATATTTAGTGTTCGATTGCCTGTACTCCGGATGTTCCCCCTCAAAAATCAACCTGATCTCACGATGCAACTCAACAAGGGGCTCCTGGGGAAAATCCGGCGCCATTAAAGTAATCACGGCCAGGATTTCGTCGAGCGGATCTTCGGTGTAACCGGACTCGAGCAGTTTTGTCAGAAAAAGATTGTCCAAGAATTCCCTGTGCTGATTCGTGTAAATTTGAAGATACTGATTTTTATGTTATGCCCCGGAACAGCAGAAGTCTTCTAGTACATAGTACAAATTAAAGTTTCGGATAAAGCCGTTTTAGCTTAATGCGAGCATCATCCGTCTTGAACTGCCAATCCACATTGCTTTGGCGGTTGT
>JGI11705J14877_10000652_pt1 | contig 21191 bp, 11 predicted proteins | sample Etolaghawater15m_FD_14877 | JGI IMG/M metagenome (IMG submission 14877)
TTTTGCGATATGTAGTCATCTGTCCAATCATACTCAACACCATTTATTTGTGAAATTTTATCAAGTGCTCCTGAAATATTTTTTATGTTTTCCTTGAGCCTTTCATCCGATGAGTAGAACGAAGTGATTGAGTTAGTTGCTCTTATTTCTCCCGTTGTTGAGGAAGCAGCAGTGCCAACTCCAATGCTATCCGATCTTGTAGCACCCATTGTTAGTAATCCTGTGCTTGGGTTGTATGTTAATCCACTGTCCTGTTTTGCTGCTACTAGTGCTCCGGTCGTTGTGTCAGCAAAATAAAGTAAAAAATCTGTGTTACTGCTAGTATCGCTGGTAATTGTTGCACCAGCAGGGGCAAAACTTAATATTCCTGCACCATCACTTACTAGTGCATATCCACTTACGGCACTGTCAGCATTAGGTAGAGTCCATGTAACGTTTGATGCAACTGTTGACGCTGCCTTGAAAGCAACATAGTTTGAAGAATCAGAATCTGCAAAGCGTAGATCACCAGAGTCATTAATTTGTTGATTGCCCTTGATTTCAAATATACCAGTTCCGCGTGGATCTATAGTGATATTATCGTTTTCACTCGCTGTAATAGTCGTATCTTGGGCACTTAATCCTGCTAGTGCTGTTGGTGCTACACCGCCGTGTTGTTTTCTTGCCATATCTCTAGTTTCCTATGATCCCTTATGTTGTAGATGTTTCAATACCATAGCATACCGCTGATATACCCGTGTCACTTGCGTATACTGATACAATTTTACCTGTATCTAAAACTATCCCTGTTCTCTCCAAAACACCGTTTCCGGAAATACTTACATCATATTCGATGAATTCGCTGTTATTTGGAGCACTTGGAGGGGTAGTTCCTGTGACCGCTATTCTAACATTTACCGCTGTTGAACCCCTGTTAAGAATATTTACAGTTACCACAGAAAATGTATCTGCAGGAACCGTATACAACGCAGTATATGTCGTTGCTGATAGATCTTGGACTCCTAATCTTCCTGTTGCCATTTTAATTGTTCTCCATAGTTATTTATGTCAAAAAGTAGTTAAACGCTATTGGAAGACCAGTAATGCCTCCCTTGAAGTTCATCTTAGCATTGACATTGATTGTTGCGCCTGTTGTTGTTGTAATCTGGTTGGAATTAATGAATATAAATCCAGCCGTAACACTATTTACGTTTAGCGACGCACCACCACCACCAATTTGTGAACTGATGTATGCCTTAATTGCTCTCTGGGTAGGTACAATGCTATCCGAATCAGCAGTAAAGAATGGATCTGTACTAAATTCCGTAATACTTGCGGAATTTCCGCCCAATGTAACTTCACCTAATGAAAGTTCCTGTAAACCAGAAATGTTAAACGCATCAGCATTAAGTGTAGCAACACCAGTTGACTGTTCAATGCTGAATAAATCACCTACTCTAAAGTTACCATCCTGGTCTGTTGATGTAAAGAACACTCTACCACCATTTGATTCCTTTGTTTCGTTTGCCTGATTTGGAATCTGTGTTGGAATTCCTGGATAATTTGTTTCGGTAAAACTACCGGTTCCAATATCAAGGAAGTCGTGTCCTGTCAATCTAACCTGAGAGTAACGTATTCTACTTGTTATTGTTGTGCCATCAGGTGGGCTATCAAACACCGTTACGTCTGGTGATACCTGCAAGAATGCAGTGTATGCACCATCATACTCACCAAGGAATGTTAATACCTGTACCAGTTTAAATACTCTATTCGGTAAGTGACTAAACACTACATTTGATCCAACGGCTGGTCTTTTTGTTAATCTTCTCACGGCAATAAATTGTCCGCTCTGGAAGAAATCAGCGTATCCATCCCCACTGTCTATATCAGCACTGGCACTATCAAATGCACTTCCTCTATTTACGAATGATGGATTAGCCAATACGCCATTTCCTGTTCTAACGCTTGTTGGTGCCTCAAATGTATTGTTAGGATCCGTAATTGTTATCGTTGGTGCGCCTCCGGTATACCCTGATCCAGGTTCAGTAAGTCTAATTGCAAAGATTTTTTCATCTGCAACAAAAGCTCGTGCTTCTGTCGTAGCACCTGTTCTTGTATCACTAGCAATGTTTACGGATGTTCTACCTATTGAAACAAATCTACCAACTTGATCCGGATTACCAAACGCACTTGCTTGGAATCCGTTTGCCGCTGTGCTCATTGTTCTAGCAGTCCATGTAATACCATCCGGTGATGTTGCACCGTTGTTAGTTGCGCTCACTGCAAGGAATACACCCTGTCCATATTCAACATGCTGCCAAGCCTGTGTTGATGGTAAAGTGGTCTCAGTCCAGTTAGCACCTCCGTTGATTGAGTAGGCTGCTAATGTTCCGTTTGAGGAAGATACAGCAACGAATCTATTGTTACCCCATGTAACGCTGCCCCACTGTGAAGAACTTAAACCAGTTCCAGCGGTCCAGTTATCGCCATCATCTGCTGAATATGCTACAGCATTTGTGTTGGATACTGCTATCCAAACACCTCCGCCGTATGCAACATCTACCCAAGTAGTAGAACTTGGAAGATTTGCTGTGGTTGCTGACCAAGTAACGCCACCATCTGTTGTGATTGCTGCTTGGTTAGAGCCAGATTTTACTGCCATCCACTTGCCATCACCGTAGCCTAATCCTGTCCATGAACCAGTTGAAGGCAAATTACCTCCTGCTGTCCATGTTGCGCCGCCATCTTCTGAGAACGCAGTATCATCAACTCCCGCTCCTCCCGCTATGGCAATTATTCTTGCTGCGTTTGGTTTTGCGGTTCCTGCCGTGCTAGTAAATGATCCAGCACCCGTTGCAACGAATGTTGTTCCTGCAACAATTGAGCTTGAACCAAAGGTTAACCATGGTGAATCACCCGTTGTTACAATCGTATATGATCTTCCAGTTACAAAATTTCCAGCAGTTTCTATTGCTGTTAATCTACCTCCGGCTATGGCTGTCCATGTTGTTGATACAGGAAGTGTAGTAACCGCAGTCCATGAATCTGCATCATCACTATAATTTACCGTGTTACCTGAAGCACTCGGAAGTGCCACAAAGTAACCACCGTGTCCTACACCTTCAAAGTCAAATGCCTGTATTTCACCGTTGCTAGAGTTTACGGCTGTGATAGTTATAACAATGTCATTTGTGGTATTATTTCCATTTAAATTAGATCCTTGTATAGTAATTGTATCTAATCTTGCATAACCAGTACCACCCTGATCCAATCTAACAAGGTATTTTGTGCCTTTCTTTGTAATATCAAACGTTGCACCAGTTCCTGAACCACTAGTTGAATCCTGTGTTGTATTTTCAAAACTCTCATACACTCCACTGTATGTTACATCGCTCCATGTAGTGGTCGTAGAAAGTGTTTTTGCATCTGAACTATAAGGAGGAGCAGTGAATGAAATTCTCGGTTCGATTGTGTATGTTGTTGATGCATCCGGAGAAACAATTGTAGTTCCTGCAACAATGTGATCCCATCCACTAGAACCATCTGATTCCTTAATAACAGTAGCAATCTTAGTTCCTGAATTGTATGTATTAATAATACCATACTGTCCAACCCCAGTTCCTCCAGTTAGATAAACTTTCATTCCTGGATATGCACTTGAAGTGTTTGCGTCTGTTGCAGCAATAGTAATTTGGGTAGCAGTTCCTCCTTGTGCTGTGTTTGATGATGTAACATAGCCAAAGCCGCCAAAATTACCATCTGCTTCTGGTGCAGTTGTTGAATCGTCAACATTGTCAAGCAATCTTACATTAAATACTGCATCATCACGGAATTCCTTGTCCTGTTCCGCAACAAATCCACTTCCTGGACCAAACACACTAAACACTGCTTCTGTGTATTCTATACCAGCATTGTCATATTCAAATTGATATATTTCCTGAGCATTGTCAGTGAACACACTTCCCACAGTTGCTTCATATTGGAATTTATTATCTACTGTACCAGTACCAGGTGTTTCGGTTGAATCAAACCCTTCAGCAACAGAACCAAAGTCACCGTATGAGTTGTTACCGTTGGTTCCTCTAATTCTTCCACCTTCTGTTGCCAGATAACCAATGTGTGAGTAGTATGTAAACACTGATACAAGCTCTGCTCTACCGTTGTTTGCTACCCAAGCGCCGATACCATCACTAATAACCTGTGTAAAGTCATTTGATACGATCGAATCGTTACCGCCATTGTGTAGTGCACCGTCAATTTTTTGACCTATTGCAGCATTACCAAATGTGGTATTGTTCTGTACGTATGGTGAACGTGCAATAATCCATGTTCTAAAGTCATCTGGTCCCCAACCTGGATCCAACGAACAGTATGCACCCGCTGAAACTCTTGAAGTTCCGTATTCGTTTTCAGGTAATAGATCACCGTTCAATCCGTCCATAGTCTGGTTTCTAATACCCGTTCCGTTTCTTAAGTAGTAGAAATCTTCTTCCTGTGAACCAAGCACTGCATTTGCATAGTATCTTGCTACGTATCTTGATCTATAGTTTGAAGTCCATTGCAGATCCCATTTGAGAGCATCGATATATGTGTCAACGTCTCTAGCACATAATGCTTCATTATAAACAAGTTCAACACCCATGCTTCCGCTTGCAGTTGTTAATGTAACTGCACTGGTAGCATATCTAGTGGTACCTATTTTGAAAGTGGTTGAACTTACAACATCCTGCACATAATAAGTTGTATCCGCTGTAATTCCACCAAACGTTGTACCTGTGAATTTAATTGCTGCATTTCTAACTAACCAACTAGTGTCTGCAATTGTGATCACATCAGTTGAGGCAGTGGTATCTGTTGCTGTGTCCTTAAAAGTGTCATCGATGTATGCTGCTAGTTCAGCCTTAATGAATGCTCTATTTTCCTCAAGTTTTAACCTTGCCCAATCTCTTACACGCAGTTCAGTTTGACACACCTCACCTTCATCAGTTGCACTGAAGAATATAGTGTCAAGTTTATCCATTAGTAATGCTAATCTCGCTGCGGCCGTTGCATCACTGTTTAAGTAAGTTGCAGTATCGCCAGCAATAGTTTGTGCCAAATACAGATAAGCAGCTCTAGTTGCTGCTTTCTGTCCCAGGGTGTATACATCGCTTGCTGTGCTTCTTAGATATGATAGTGCAGCAATATGTGTAGCAAAGTTCGTTGCATCACTGTTAGCAGCGGCATTTCCTAGCATGAAGTCAAACATGACCGCTTCTAGTATCAGTCTGGTGTCTCTCTTACACTTTGCATCATTATATGTTAAATTTGGATAATTGGTTGAAAGATAAGTATCTACCAATGTAACCAACGCTTCCTGCTGTGCATCAAGAGTTTCTGCAGCGGTAATCAATGCAGTTGTTGATGATACAGCATTCGTAACTGCTGGATAATCTTCCTTAAATGCTGGTATGCTTAATCCACTTCCGTCAACAAGCGTAAATGTTGATCCGCCGAATGTTTCACTTATCGTAAAAGTGTTAGCAGCAGGTGTTGATATAATCCAGTATTTTGTATCTGTTACTAAATTCTTGTCTGTTTCCAAAGGAATAATTGCATCCCCAACCTGTAATCCATGATTAGCAGTCGTTGTTACCACATTTGAAGCAATTGTTGAAATAGTAACGTTAGGTAAATCAGCACCAGTCGAATCGCCAGCCAGTGTGTTTAATACTATTTGAAAATTGTCCTCAACAAAAGTTGCTGCTGTTGCTCCAGCATCTGCATTTTTGTACTGCGGTATTCCTACCTGTAATGCACTTACTGTGCTGTTTCTTGTTACAGAGCTGAGTATTGTTTTTAAATATCCATATGCAGCAATTGTTTGTGCTACTGTTGCTTCTGATAAAGCTCTAACACTGCTTGTTCCATCCCAATATGCCTTTGCAGCATTTAGAGTCTGATAAAATCCGCCATATGTTAGATCATAACTTAGTGCATCAACAATATATCCAACATCCTGTCTACATTTTGTCTTACTGTATTTCAAATCAGGATAGTTGTTCGTAATGTATTGGATTACTTCTTCCTGGAAGAATTTTTTATTTTCTGTTATATTCTTTCTTGCAGTTCCATAACCTGCCAGATATGAACTATTGTACCCAACCGGATCAGTCAAATTAGTAGTATGTTTTGTTCCAAGCCTAAAGTCAACCTGTTCCTTCATTACATCAACTAATTTGCTTGTTAATGCAGGAGTATCCGCGTCATCAGCCACAGGCCATGTTTGATCCTGTGCTGTTGTATTTCCAGTTGACGGTGTAATAGATGTTCCTGAAACTACATTATCAATAATACCACTTAGGTGCTTGAACGTATCAACAGTGTAGAAAGAATCACTTATATCTGTATTTCTATCTGATGCTGCTGCTGCTCTTACATTCGTAGAACGAACTTCGTCACCGAGAATACAAGTTTCTGCTGGAACAATAATAGGAAGAACTTCCTTGTACTGTCCTGCACTTACCTTAATTAATACATTAGGAACTACTCTTTCTGGAATAGCACTTGTATCTCCTGCGGTAATTGTATCTGTTACAATGCCCAATAATGAAGTAATTGTTGCATAAACTCCAGTTTCTGTTGTGTAATCTGTGTCAATGTATTGTGCTGCAACTGCTGTACTGTCACTTGCATCTTGATATGCTACTGCTGGTGCTTCATTGTCTAAAACATTACCTATGATTGTTAGCAGATAAGCGTATGCTGCTACTGATTGTTGAGCTTCATTGTTTAAACCCGACCCATAAACTCTGTCTTCAGATGCATCTGAAAATTCTCCATCCGCACTAAATCCTTGAACAAATGAAAGTGCTGCTGCTCTAGTTTTTAGATTTCCGCCATGGCCTATATCCCAAATTAATCTGTCGATGATGAATCCAACATCTCTTTCACATTTGTATTCATCATAATCAAAGCCTATCCAGATAGGATCAGTTCCGCTGGAAATCTGTGCTTCAATCCAACTTGAAGTTTCTCGCTGTAGGAACACTCTATTTCTTTCAAGTAAATATTGTGCGTTAGGATTTCGTGGTCCTTTTTCTACCTGTTCACATGCATATCTAATAGTAGCAAAAGGTTTATCAAGTGTTGTGCCATGAATTGGTGCGGGCAAATCTGTTCCGCTGGGCGCAACGTAGTAAACTTGATCAATTTTACCAATAGTTCTCCATTCTGGTAGTGTGCCATCCGATACTAAAACTTGTCCTTCTTGGCCGATGGGTAATCTTGCCGGTCCTGAACCTGAATAGTAAACTAAATCACCTGTGGTTGTTAAAACTGAAGTATCACTACCAATTGTAAGAACATTCCAATAGGTACCTGATGTATCTTGATCTGGTCTTGAATTTGCTGCTCCGCCACCTTCTGGACCTATAGTAGATCCGTCATCACCTTCAGATCTATGATTGTTAATACAGATGTATGCGTTGCTTCCAAATCTTACAGCATCTCCTAAAACATATTCATAGTCGTCCTGCCACTCACCCTGCCAATTTATACCGCTGTTTAATTTATCCCAGTAAGAAGCATTAGGTGGTAATGCTGCTACGGTTGCTGACATATTTCCTGTTGCCGTAGTAGGAGTAAAAACTGTTCCACCTGGTAGAGTTGAAATCGTAAAGGTAGTTCCAGTTACAATTGTTTTGACATAATAAGTTGCACCTTCTGCCACTCCACCGAAAGACGTTGCACCAAATCTTATTGCCAAGTTTGGCTCAAGATTTCCTGTGTTTGCTGTTGTGAACGTTGTTGCACCAGCGTCAGTAGCCGAAATAGTAATTCCTTGGCTAGCACTATCTGTGATGGCTCTGTATGTATAACCATTTAGTCTTACAACATCACCAATCTTGTATGAAGTTGTTATGCTCCAATCAGATTGAAAATTTAAATTTTGTGCTAATAGATCCCAATCAGTCTGTCCTGATGCAGTTGGGATTGTTCCTGTGTGAACAGTTTTTGCAACGTATTGGTTACCACCATAAACAACTACGTCACCCGCTTGATATTCTGTTGAAATGTTGTGTATGTTTTCAAATTCAAAACCTTCTACAAAATCATCCCAGTAACCGCTGTTAACATCCGAAGTAAAATCTGATCCTGATGTATGGCTCTGTCCTTCTTTGACAATCCATAACCCTGGTCCACTCTTTACAACATCATTTACTTTGTATCTAGTTGATGGTGCCCAATCGCCTTTAAATTCTAAACCTTGATTAAACTCATCCCAGTATGAACTCTGATTTTCTAGACCATCACTAGCAGTTGCGGATGATGTATGTCCGGTGTTTGCAACATAAGTATATCCACCGTACTTAACTAGATCATATTTTTTATACCTAGTTGTTGTAGCCCAATCAGCCTTCCATTCTAATCCTTCTGCAAATAAATCCCATTTTGCCTGATCTGCTTCTAATCCTGTAGAGTTTTCTAAACCAGCACTGCCAGAACCAACGGATGAATTTGACGTGTGTGCTGTATTTGCAATGTATAATGCTCCGCCATATTTTACTATGTCATTGATCTTATAAAATTTGCTTGTGGTCCAGTCTCCGGTCCATTCCTGGCCATCACTCATCTGATTCCATTTAGTTGGAGAATAGTTTAGATCAGTATAAAAATCTGTATCGGATGTGTGTCCTGCGGCAGCAATGTATGTTCTTCCGCCATATCTTACAACATCGTCAATATAATAAGTTGTAGAAGCAGCCCAATCGCCCTTCCATACAAATCTAATTCTACCAAGTTTAAATTCTGCCATTGTCGTTTCCGTTTGTTATGTTATATTTATCCTTGTTGTTCATTGCCCACTCCTTTAGTCATTGAAGGAATCAAAGAACATGGTTTGTGCTAGCATGCTTCCTGCAATTCCTATCTGATCTCCGCTGTAGTCCACTTTTACAGGGAATACTACTTCTAAACTCGCTACGTTATCAATTAGGTTAGGTCCAACCTTAACGGTACCAGCAATAAAGCTCGCCGTAAGCAAATCAGAACCACCAACATTTAATCTATTCTGTAAGTAAGCAGCAATCGCTCTCTGTGTTGGTACCACATTGTTAGAATCCTGAACAAACAGTGGATCCGTTGAAAATTCTCTAACTACCGTTCCTGATCCACCTAACCTTACTCCTCCTAGTGCTAGTTCAGTTAAACCAGCAAGATCAAAGAAATCAGCACTAATAGTTACGATACCCGTTGCCTGTTCAACAGCAAATAGTTCACCACATCTAAAATTACCTGACTGGTCAGTTGATGTATAGAATACTCTACCACCGTTTAGTTCTTGTACTTCATTTTCAGGTGCATAAACAAATGTTGCAGCACTGTACAGAGTTGGATAGTTTGTTTCAACAAAGTTACCAGTTCCAACATCCAAGAAATCGTGTCCTGTAATCCTAACCTGTGAATATCTTTCTCTAATTTCTACCTGTGACGTATGCTCTAGAAAATCGTTCAATGTCAATCTAGGAGTTACTCTAAAGGTAGCAGTTAGTGTTTCATCAATCTCCTCACTTAGAGGAGTAATTGTTTGTACTGTATAGAAATCTGTAGCACCTCTAAATCTAAATTGTGTTCCAGGACCAGGCAATAGTTCTAGTCCACTAATTGTTACAAATTGATCATTTGGAATAACGTCAGCAAATCCATCTCCTAGTAGAGTTACTATGGTTGAACTAGTTCGATAGCCACTGCCTCTGTTAATCCAACTAGGCTGTGCTAGTACAGCATCGCCCATTCTCATTTCAACATATGCCGTATCAGTAACATTTGGATCTACAATTTGTATCGTGGCAATACCATCATAACCGGAACCGGGCTCCCACAGTCTTATGTGATCAATGCTTCCGGTTTCAACTATACATCTTCCTTGCGCTCTAACGCCAGTCAATACCTTTGTTGCATGGTCAAGTCCGGATGCAACTCCAATCCACATTCCTGTGCTGTTTGACTGTGTGGTCGAGTCTCCTAGAGTAATGTCTGGATTACCAAATCCTATTGCTCTCCAATTAGCATCCTGTGCCAATGTTCTTTCAGTCCATAGTATTCCACTTTCTGATGTTGCGGCAAAACTAGTAGGACTTCCTACTTCGTCTCCTCCTACAACTCTTCCTCCAGTATCGCCAACTGCAAAGAAAACTCCCTGACCGTATCTTATCTTTCTCCAATTGTGTGCTGTTGATCCATCCTGAGTAGGAAGGTATCCTCCAGATATCCAATCTTCACCATCAAAACTAATTGCTATTTCTCCCGTTCCTGATACAGCAATAAATTTGTTCTGACCATATGTGATGGATCTCCAATCTTTTACCGTACTGTCTGCAATTACGTCCATGATGTATGAATTCCACGTCCATGCACCAGTTGTGCTATTAAATTCTCCAACCGCAGCAAAGTTTCCTGAATTGGCTATGGCAACAAATTTTCCCTTACCATATGCTACGTCAACCCATTCATTAAAAGTTGAATCTCCTATGTCAGGTAGGGTAGTTTCTGCCCACGTGTTTCCACCGTCTGTTGAATAGACAGACTTGTCAGCATCACCTGCAACTGCTAAAACTACTTCAGAACCGGTTCCATTATTGCCTTTTCCAAACACCACTCCATTCCATAGAGCAGTATCAGGTAGTGTTCTGTCTAACCATGTTTTACCGTCCGCGCTTATTGCGGCCTTGTTACTGTTATTTCTAATTGCAACAAATCTATAATTACCAGTACCGCCACCTGCTAGACAACTCCAATTTCCACTTGTGGGTAGTGTTCCCACAGTCCATGAACTTCCGTCTTCTGAGTATGATACGTTCGAACTATTTAGAGCTGTGGCTACAAATCTGCCACTATTTGCTGTACCTATGTGCCTGAATGAAGTAATTGAATTGGTGCTATCATCACTGGTTGATGTCACTGTAATTATTATATCGTGTTCATCTTCTGTGCCGCCGACTAAATTTCCTTTAATTGTAATTTCCTGTCCTACTTCATAGCCTGCGCCTGCTTCTCTTATGCTAACTTCATATGTCCTGCTGTTCTTGATAACGTCAAATGTTGCTGTAACTGGGGTAACATTGATAGTTTCACCGGTCCCAGCATCTCCCGAAACACCATTAAATGATTCCCTAGTTTCGTTATATGCAACGGCAGCCCAATCATCACTCTGTCCAATATTGACTATAGATGAAGTAAATCCTGGATGTGAAAATATTGGTCTTGGTTCAAATCTGTATGTGTTGTCAGTAAACAGTGCTGGCTGAATGGGAGTTCCTGGAATAACATGATCCCATCCTGGTTGATCATCACTTTCTCTTGAAACAGTCACAACTTTTGTTGCAGGATTTAGAGAAGTTACGTATCCGTATTGACCTGCTCCTTGTCCTGATGTTATAATTAATCTTAATCCTAGTGCTTGTGCTTCGGTTGTATCATCGTTGGTTGCGATTGTTAATGACGTGGTATTTCCTGATTGTGCGTTATTACCCTGTTGAAAATATCCTAGTCCGCCTTCTGTTGCACCTGCATCTCCAGGCGCATTCTTAATTAATGGCTGGAACACAGCATTGTCACGGAATTCTTCTTGTACTACTTCTGCTCCAACACCCGCACCTTGGAATGTGTAGTCAGCACGCGAATAGTTTTCTCCAGCATGCCTGTATTCTAATATGAGTATCTCATCATTAACTTCTCCAGCAAATGCACTTTCTACTATTGCTTGTCCTGTGCGATTGTTTACTTCTGCAAATTTAGGAGTTTCGGTAGGGTCGTTACCATCAGCAACCGCACCAAAGTCACCGTATGATGAGTTACCGTTTGTTGCACGTAGAACTCCACCTTTTTCAGCAAACATTCCAATCTGTGCGTAATATGTAAACACAGACACAAGTTCTGCTCTACCATTATTAAGTGCCCATGCACCTATACCATCGGAAATTACCTGTGTAAAGTCATTTGATACCAGTGATTTATTTCCACCATTGTGCAGTGCTCCATCGATCTTCTGCCCAACACAGTTCGTTCCAAAGGTTGTTACGTTCTGTATGTATGGTGATCTATTTACAATCCAGCATGCTTCGTGGGCAGGACCCCAACCTGGATCCAACGACATGAATGCTCCGCCTGTTGGTCTTCTATATAGTTCAAAAACGTTTGGCGGATTAAGTGTTCCATCTAGATCTTTTGTTGTTAGATTTCTTACACCTGTGGTATCTCTTAGATAGAACATGTCGTCATTGGCACTTCCTAATACTAGATTTCTAAAATATCTGGCTTCTTGTATCGAATGAAAATTACCTGGAAATTTTAGATCCTTAATAAATGCATCTATTAATCTTTTAACTGTTGTTCTAATTTTATTAAAATCTGTGCTGTATCCGGGATGAGTTACGGGAAGCCATGCTGCTATTTCATCAGCAAGAAATTGTTTGTTTGCTAGCAATCTTGCTTCAACGTTATCATATGATGTAGCAGTCTGTGTATTTGATCCAGTAACCGAAACATCGCTACCTGTGCTTAATAGATAAAAATCTATGTATTGTTTGACATTATCTATCAAATTAGAAATATCCTGTGATACTAATTCTGGTATAATTGGTTCAAATGGATCGTCCGGATTTGCAGGAACTCTTGGTACCTGTATTATTTCTATATCAGTAACCTGCTGGGTGGTATTACCTGAAGTTGGAGAAATAGGCGTAAGATTAATTATGGAGTCAATTAAACTGTTTATCCTATCCATCGCATCCTTTTGATACGCTGCATCTAGGGTGCTGTCTGGTAAATTTGGTTTAACTGTGCATGATCTTAATTCGCTGCCTTCGATCGCTGTACCTGCAGGTACAACTATTGGAAGTATTTCTCTGTATTCTCCTGTTGCTACCTTGATTGTGTGCAATGCACTATCATCACCCAACGCTTGAATCGTTTCGCAGGCGTGTTTGATTGTTCTAAATGGTTTGTTTGGATCCTTGCCCCTATTTGGATCATCATCTGAATCTGAAGCAATTCTTTCGTCAGCACTCACGTAGCGTACCTTGTTTATTAGTTCTCTTCTTCTGTAACTTAGGGTCGCTTGGTCATTTACTTCTAGTGTTTGGTCTGATACTCCAATGGGTACCGTGGTTGGTCCTAGAGTACTTCCGTCTCCCGCAAGTTCTCTGCTCAAACCAAAAGTTAATAGATCGCCTCGTGTGCTTAGAGCAACATTTGGTCCAGCAAGTAATACTATGTCCCAATAAAAGAATCCATTTCCATTATCTCCAGGAAAATTTTCACTGGATGATGTGTGTTCTATGTTTGATCTATAGACAGTTCCTCTGTAAATTATGATATCACCGACCGCATAATTCGTGTTAATTAACCAACTATTTTTCCAATCATCTCCAGGTATCACTACTTCCCAGTTTGTTGCATCTAAATAATCTAGAGAACTTCCGTCTTCGGAACTTAATTCCGTATCAATCAATGCTACATAGAGATATCCGCCTCTTCTTACAACATCACCTGATTTGTAATCAGTCTGTGCATTCCAGTTACCCTTATAATCATGTCCTTTGACAATTAATGACCAATTAGTATCTAGAGTGGGTTGGTTGTATAGGCTCAATCCTGGAGAAACATTATTGTTGTTGGTGTTTGCTCTAAACAAGTATCCACCATGTTTAACAACGTCACCAACTGCATAATAGTCTGCAGAACTCCATTCTCCATAAAAGTTGTTTCCTGGAAATTCTGTTTCAAAATTTGCAGCCTCTATGTTTGCTCCTGCTGTGTGACCAGTAATTACTCGTAAAATTGTTCCTCCATATTTTACAAGGTCATTTTTTCTATATCTAGTATTGTTGGTCCAATCTCCTACAAACTGAATTCCTTCATAATAAATTTCCCAAAGTTCGCCGGTACTGTCATCTAATAAATCGTAGTTTCCAATCTCGGTTCCTTGATCTAGAGTTCCTGACGTGTGTTCTGCCACACACTTGTAGACTATTCCGTTATATTTTACAAGGTCTCCCACTCCATATCTAGTGCTTGGTTGCCAGTCCTGTGTCCAACCAATAGTAGTTGCATATTCTGTAAAACTACCTGCATTGTCTAAGAATGTACTTCCGGAAGTATTGGATGTAACTGTTAAGTAGACAACTCCTCCATAAAGAACTATGTCTCCAGGAGCATATAATGTTGATTGCTGCCATTGACCTCTCCATGCGTAACCATCCGTCATCTTGGTCCATGCCGGAGTTGGTTCTGAATCTCCTGGATTTGCAAGAAAATCTAGATCCGTTTGAAACGCACTAGAAGTGTGTTGTCTTATACAAACCCACGTTGATCCACCATATCTAACAACGTCATCCTTGTTGTACGAAATTGAAGTGTTCCACTCGTTTCTCCAAGTATATCTTAATCTGCTTATTCTAAATTCTGCCATTTTTTTTATCCGTTACTTGAATTTCCTATTGGGTACTCATAATTTTGATTTATTCTTTGGACTAGCATTCCTTCATCGTCCACATAATAAAGTATTGGTCTTCCGTCCCATCTGTATTGTGTGTAGTACATATTATCATATTCTTTTTCATGATCAGCTCTGATTCCATCAAAGTAATCTATGCCTGGTTCAAAATCCTCAAACGTTTCAGATGGTTTTCCAGGTAAATTAATATCAATTGAATCTTTATCAACAATGTTATCAACTCTCTTAAGGAAAACTTCACCGTCGTCATTGCGTCTTATTAGATACAAATAACGAGGACTGTCGCCTAGTGCAGTATCAGGCGTTTGACCAAAGTAATAAGTTGCCATTATGATATCTCCACATAACTTACTGTGACGTCTATGCTGTCATCAGTATCTGTTTCTAGTCTTAAACCAGCGGTTGCTGGTAAAATTAATCGTTCACCGTTAGTAATTACCTTGGCACTAGATCCTGGTGGAACTGGAACCTGCCTTGCATAATTTCCCTGAGTTGAATTTTCGTCAACCACATACAAGTTACAAATTACCATATCGTAATTAGAGTTATTTGATAGATTACAACCAACCACAGTTGCTCTAACACCTTCACCAATTTGTAAAATATCCACTGGCGTTGTTCCTACTCCAGTTACTACATCCTGTTTGAATACTGTTGGCATACTATACTTATCCTAACATTAATGCAAATGACGCTGCAATGTCATTCGCTACAATTTCCGAAACAGCACCAGTTGCACCTGCGGGTGACGCCCATGCTGCTCCATCCCAAACTTCAATTGCTTTTGAAGTTGTATTATATCTTGTCATTCCAAGAACTGCATATGCACTTGGTCTCTGTGCATCTGTGCCTCTTGGAGGAACAAAACCGTTTGTTGTATCAATTTTAAAATAACCTGTACCTGTTTGCAATATTTGTGTGATTGCATTATTGGAAACATTTTCGATTACGTTATCAGTTATTTTAAAATTACCTAATCGCACACCACCGGATCCGTTACCATCGATGTACAAATCTAATCCTGTTGTTGTTGTAATTTCATTATCACGGAACATTAAATCCCCAACATCCATTGTGCTTAATGTTAGGTTATCTGCAACTACATTATTAACAAAAAGTTCTTTCCATCTAAAAGAAGCACTTCCTAAATTATAAGTACTATCTGTTTCTGGAATTAAATCACTCTTGATTGCTGCATTAATCTGAATAGTGTCCGTTAGTGCATCACCAATGGTTATGTTGCCACCTATCGTAACATTACCATCTGCGTTTATATTTCCACTCACATAAAGATCGCCATCTATGTTAGTTGAAGCAAATACTTCAAGTGTTCCAGTCCCGTTAGGACGTAGTTCAAGTGCTGCATTAGAGTTTGTTGTAGAAATTGTATTTCCTTCAATTTCTAGATCATCTACCTGTAATTTTGAATGATAGATTACAGGATCTGCTCCAGAAGGAACAAAACTTATAGTATCTAAATCACTTGAAATTGTGTTTCCGGTAATGTGTAAATTACCAATGTCTAATTGATTATCAACAGTAAGTGTTACTGTTCTCGTAGTTCCTGTGACGTGTAAATCGGTTGATGGCGCAGAGTTATTGATGCCCACTCTAGCGTTGTTAACATCCAGATATAAAATGTCAGGGTCACTTGCTCCATTTCTAAAAGTCAAATCCACGCCATTGCGTATTAGATTTGCCTTTAAGAGCGGCCCAGATATACGACCAATTGCCATCTGCTCTCCTTATACACGGGGATCCTGTCCCTCCAACTACCTTACATTGCGAGTTGACCACAGTAAAAGATTAACGTTGGTCTACGTTAACAATAGTATTTAGCCAAAAGGATAAATTAGCCAAGTATAAGGCTGTATGCGTCGCCCAGATCTTCCATTAATTCTACATCTACTTCAGCACCACCACCCGTTGATAGTTCGTAACCGTCATCGATCTGCGCTCCTACAGTGAGTGTGATATCATTAGTTGGTGTTGCGCCGCCTACAAAATTAGTACCAAGTATGGTAATTGTATCACCTGTAAGGTATTCCTGTCCTTGGTTTGTTATGGTTACACTGCTGATTGCTCCAGAAACTATTGTTATTGTAAATCTAGCGTTTTGTCCGGTAGCACTTGTTGTGCCCGAAAGATTTGTCCTTGTTTGATCTGCTAAACCCGTAACAACGCCCACAGCAGTAACAACGTTAATTTTTCCTGAAAATGACTCCAGATATTCTTCATCTGTATTCCATCTAGTATCACCCAGTTCTGGTCTAATTGGAGTTCCTAAGTTCTGTGGCCTAGTAGAATTATCTCCTGCAGGTAGAACAAAGCCATTGTCTCCCATAAATCTCAAGTAACCTATTCCTGTACTAGCAAACCTAAGCGGAGTGTCAACTAGATTTGTAATATTGTTTGTTTCCCATTTAGTATTTTCTATGTAAACAATTCCTGTATCTGGACTTAACAATAAATCATCGTTTGATTGTGTTGCAAAAATTTGATTATTTTCTCCGTCTAAGTGCATTTGATCACTTACAAAAACATTCAGCGGAGTAACCCTATCAGCATTTCTTAGATCATCGGTGACATAGGCTTGATTCCATCTCCTTGGACTACTGTCTAATTGATCTCTCCCCAAATCCCAAAGATTGTCATCACCTGGCAGTATAGATTGTGTAAAGTCAGGCACAATTTCTACGGTATCTCCTTGACCCGTATCAGGGTCATAAAGTTCATCACCAACAATTAAATCTCCTAATTTTGTTAGATTACCATCTATTGAAATATTACCAGTGACTCCTAGATTACCATAGATGTTTGTTGAACTTAAAACTTCAACAGTGCCTGTTCCGCTAGGCTTTAGTTCTATAGTTTGATTTGATGTTGTTCCTGATATGGTATTATCATTAAAATCTAGATCATCAGAACGCATTCTTTGTAAATTTACATAACTTCCTGCAGTCTGCGGCATAATGTTTATTGGTCCGAGCACAGTAGTGATTGTTCCATCTGCTCTTGGAATAATATTATCTATCCTAGCCGAAGTATCGACAATTAAATTTGTTGTTCTAGCATCATTATTAATATCCAAATCAAATGATGGAGTATCATCCTTTATACCTATCCTTCCATTATCAACGTCGAAAAATAGTATAGGAGTAGAGTCAAAAGTTGTGTTTGAAAATTTTAGATTAACACCGTCACGGTGTAGATTTGCGTTTAGTAACGGTCCGCTAATTCGCCCCAATTGCGCCATGTGTTACCTCCTAGTTTGCAAATCCGAAGAATACCGTCACATATTTTGATAGAGGAACTGCTGATGTAAATGATAGATACCAACCAGTAGGTCTTGCTCTACCCGTTGTTCCACCGCCTGCACCAGTTGCCGTAAATACCGTTCCAACAGTGTTGGCACTCGCACCGATCAGAGTAAAATCAGTATCTCCAACATTTGTTATAATATATTCGGTTGAGGTTACAAAATTAGTTGTTAAAACTTCCTCTCCAGTATCAAATGAACTGGGGTTTTGAACTAATGTAAAGTTAGTTGTTGGTATCTGCATGACATTTTCAACCAAGACAATAATATTGTTTGCACTAGCAGGAACTTTTTGTAGTGGACCAAATATAGTGTCTGATGCATCTCCTGGTCCGAGAGTTTCAATCGTTACCGCTGCTGAAGCAGGAGCCCTTACAACTTCCCAGTTGCCGCCAACGTATGCTTCAATGCCAATAGGTTGTCCTGTCACTGCATCGTTATCGGTATTGTATCTTAGATATCCATTTCCGTCGGTTGGATGCCTAACACCAGTGAGCTGTGGACGCTGAGCTGTTGTTCCTTTTGGAATCATTACTGCTCCATTAAAATCCATAACTGCCCTTCCATATGGATTTATCCTAACGGTATTATCGTTTGGGCTGTACTTGGATACGTATTGTGATTTTAAAAATCTCATCTATTCATCCTTACACAGGTAATGAACTAACCGTAACGGTAATGAGATTTGCATCATCTGCCTTTACGTGAACTTCATCACCGCCATCCAGAATAATTTTTTCATCGCTGAAAAATACTGTTTCTCCTGCTGGTACTGTTAAATTTGCTACTATCTGATTGCCTACGACAGGAGTGTTTCCACTCTTAACCAAATAGATGTCAACTTCCGTTCTGTTCACGGATTCATCAGTAATTGTTACTGCACCCGTGTTGCATAGTATAATGTTAGTTACTGCACGATCCTGTGCCGTAACGCCACCACCTACAGCAGCACCTGTAGTTGAAGCCGTAAAAACCTTTGTGACGCTTGTTGTTGTTAGTTGTTGGCTATTAATCATTTGTTCTTCCTAAAATATCATGCTAAACAGCAATGCTTTATTTTTACTTATCAATTCATCGGTGTCGTTATTGGTATTTCTGTAGTATAAACCCGTATCACCTATGCCTGGTGTTTTTGCGTACTGTATTGTTGATCCGGAAACATAGGCAGGATCAACGGCAATCTGCTCCAACTGTATACCATAATTTGTTCTAACTTTACCTGTTCCGTTTGTCTGTAGGTAAATGTTATCGTTTGTATTGTTTACGGTAATTGCAGGATTGCTTGGTTCATTTTGGTTAAACTCTAACCCTTGTATAAATGCCCTATTGGCAAAAAATTGAGTGTTCAGCGTTCCGTCAATAAGCACAGAAACGGCACTCTCGCCAAAGGTTGAATATCCTGTATTATCAATTAGATACTGTAGTGACCCCGAAACTTCCTTGTCTGATACAATTACTCTTGTGTTGTCGTCAATAATTTGGAACGTAGGATTATCTCTAATTGAATCATCAACGTATTTTTTATTTGGAATGTCGTCATCATCTGTTACTTGGTTTTCGTAATTATTAGTTCCTATAACTGTAATAACTCCATCACCGTAACCTATTAATTCCAAATCTGGACTTGCAGTATCAGTTGTTATTTTTTTTAACCTAAGAGTAGTACCATAGTTGAAAGTTGAAGTGGGTGAACCCGTTGCAAGATTAAATGAATCATCATTTTCATCCCAGAAAAATGAAGCGGGGTCCAGCGTGCCTCTATCAATCTGTAAACCAGAATATCTAAGAGATACGCCAGCACCCTCTTCACCAAAGTTTAACTGTATGATATTGTCCTTGACATTTAAGTTTTCCGCTTCTACCGTAAGTGTGTCACCCTCAACAACAAGGTTGGCTGTGATAATTACCTGTCCACCGGCAGTTGGAGGTCCAACATCTAACTTAACGATGCCTCCCTCTCGGGTCTTGATGTTATAGTCGCCGTTGGTTTGTAGAAACTCAGACATTATCTATTCCTATAGTTTACTTCTGTACATCAATGTTAGCAAGTGTGAAGCCATCTCCAACGATTGCATCATCACCATCAGTTGATAATACGTATGGAAGATGAATCATTCCTGTTGGATCATCATCTGGCTGACAACTTACTGTTCTATTATGTAATTTAGTTACATAGTACATTGCTGAGTCATCTAAATTACTATCAGCATCAGTGTCAACAGTTACTCTTATACAGAACTCCCCTACTCCTGGAGTTGCTTTTCCTACTAGTTCTAATTTTTCAGAAAGTGTTCCATTCTTGTCCTTGATAAGGAACTGTAGAGATCCTCTCTGTCTATCTATATAAAGTGGATTAGCAATGTCTCCTGTGATAACACCACCGGTTGAAAATCTTGCTGCTGTTACCTCAATCTTAGCGGAACCTAATCCGATTTTTCTTTTTTGTATTGGTCTACCCATTTTGTTTCTCCTTAATTTGACGTTCTAGGTCTACGCGGATGGTTTACCGCATAAGTCCGCCTTGCGGCTCGCTTATTAGACATATATATTTATCCTTTGCTCAATAATGCCATTAGTTCTACCTTGCTAATAGTGTTCATAAGTGCATTAATCTTGTCTATTTCTGCCTGGGCATTGGCTATGTGTCTGTCGCTTTTGGTTTGTTTGTACTTGATTAGGAATTCCATATAGTTTTTCATATGGACTTCTATGGCTGACTGGATTCTCCTCACATCATGTGCAAACATTGGAAATCGCTTGCGCCATTTGTCCAGTTGATCTCTAAGTTTGTTAAAATCTTCGTGACTAGTAATGTCCTCCATACTAGTATTTAACACTCTTTTTATGTGATTGTCAAGCCATAAAAAAAGGGCGACATAAATGCCGCCCTTTTAAACACTCTAAAGTGTAATGTGTTGCTTACGCAAAACGTAGGTTCGCTGATGTTACACCAACTTTACCCAAGTAGTCAGCCGCATTACCTAGTGAAGATGCAGTGTTTGTTAACTCTACATATCCGTATCTAGTCATGAAGCTCACAACTGGTTCAAATGTTGAAGGATCAAGAACCACACCGCTTGACATTAATGGAATGTATGGGCAGTAGAACGCTGCTGCGTCTGATTCAGATGAACCTTTGTAACCAATTAACACATCGTCTGATGTAGCATAACCGTTTACATATACCTTCATCGCGCTGTTTAAAGTTCCTACAAACTTAGTGTTTGTTGGCGCTTCAAAAGTACCTTCAGTTGTTCTTGCGAACGCAGAAGTTGTTGCAGATTGTAACAGTGTTAATACTGTTGGTGAAACAACAGCCCAGTTACCTGCACCACGACGTGTACGCTGCGCAATCAAGTTAGATACTCTGTTGATTTGAACTGCAAGTGCTGCATG
>JGI11705J14877_10000653_pt1 | contig 21190 bp, 23 predicted proteins | sample Etolaghawater15m_FD_14877 | JGI IMG/M metagenome (IMG submission 14877)
ACGTTTTATGCGACAGAAATTGCGTTATTTCATGCGCTTGGCGCATTACCTGTTCCGAAAACTACCCACGAATTTTTCTGACGAGGCTTGTATTTAACGATATGACCCATGAGCGGTTTTTTTCTGGCTATGCTTGCCGTGAGCTGATGAAAAAATCGTGCGGAGCGTTTTTGCAAATAACTTGGGTCAGATACACGTTATTTTTTAATTTGTATCTGACCCCAGTTATTCAGTTATTCTTAGATCAGCCAATGTTTGAAATGTACTCAATTAACTCTGTTCCTTTGCCAATGACTTTTTGCCATGTATCAGATGTTTTATTAACCTCTGCTGCTTTCTGTGTGGCTTTTTGAAAAAGCCCCCATGCTTTCTCGACTTTTTTTACTGGTGAGCTTTTAAGGTTTTCTTTAATTGTTTTTTCATTTTCAACTATTTCTGTAAGACCGCTGGCAAAACCATTATTTAGTGCACTGCTGCCTTTAATGTTGTATTCAGCTAATGCTTTGGAAATTATTACTATTTGGTTTTCAATAAAATTAGCCAGCAGAGGATCTTCAATGCTTTTTGATAACTCTTCTCGCAATTCTTTTAGTGCAGCATGTATATTGTTTATTTCTTCATCGTCTATTTCTATTTCATTCTCATCGATTAAATAAGTGCAGAATGAAAAACAAACTAGAATGTCACTTGTTATAAAATGCTTGTAGTTATCCCAAGCAGCCCCCATGTTTGTTATATTGAGCGCTTTAAGTGTTTTATCTACGTATGGTTTATAGAGTTGTTCAGGCAGCCCTAATTTTCTTGCCTTTACGCCAATAAGCTTTGTTTCATTGCTTAGAGTTTCAATCAGACGAATAATTTCGAAGTCATCAGGGGTATATTCTTCGACATCAAATAATACCTCACTCCAAATCTCCTTAATCGGCTTCTTTCCGTCTTGATGGAGAGCATTTGCAAGAATCCATTTAACCCTTCCTGCGCAGTTGTTCTTTTGATCCATTTAATTATTCCGATTATTAAGATCTAACAGCCAGAATCTAAGCCCGAAGGCCTTAATTCCATATCCAAAGCCCCACCTTGTACCCAGATCAGTAATTTCTGGTGCCGTGTAAGTATTTGAGATTCGAAAGGTATTTCCATGCCTGTTTTTTGCTGTTCCAGATACAGTGGCCGATGGCCTTTTATTTTTTGAACTCGCTCGAAAATACTATGATTCCATGATCCGGTCAAACCCCCAACATGCATACAGGAATTACACTGGACGTATCGCGCAGGGGCAAATCCAGATTCATTCGGTTCGGCCTGGCTAAATCAAACGCCAGGCACCGGTATTGCCTGTCACAGGCGCTGTTACACATCCTTCAAAAAGCCTGCTTTGTCGCATTTGCGACAATCTTTAATTCACTATTAATTCAATAAAAACAGTCGCTTACAAAATGGCACACAGTTTGCAATTGCCTTTATCAGGAACCTTTCACTGTAACCATTCAGACAAAAGACGACCGATATATGAAACAGAAAGACATCGCCGAGTTGCTGGACGAACCTGCCTGCGCTCACAACAAGAAGTCGAAGTCGGGCTGCGCCAAACCCAAGCCGGGGGCGACCGCCGGTGGCTGTGCCTTCGACGGCGCGCAGATCGCGTTGCTGCCGATCGCCGATGTCGCGCATATCGTGCACGGCTCGATCGCCTGTGCCGGCAGTTCCTGGGATAACCGGGGCACGCGTTCCAGCGGATCGCGGCTGTTTCGCGTCGGCATGACCACCGACCTGACCGAGCAGGACGTGATCATGGGGCGCGGCGAGAAGCGTCTGTTCCATTCCATCAAGCAGGCGGTCGAGAGCTACAAACCGGCCGCCGTGTTCGTCTACAACACCTGCGTGCCGGCATTGATCGGTGACGATATCGAGGCCGTGTGCAAGGCCGCCGAGAAACGCTGGGGCACGCCGGTGGTGCCGGTGGATTGCGCCGGTTTCTACGGCACCAAGAATCTGGGCAACCGCATCGCCGGCGAGTCCATGGTCAAGTACGTGTGCGGCACGCGTGAGCCGGACCCGCTGCCCGAGTCGGTGCAGCGCCCCGGTATCGAGGTGCATGATGTGACGCTGGTGGGTGAGTACAATATCGCCGGTGAGCTATGGCACGTTTTGCCGTTGCTGGATGAGCTGGGTATCCGCGTATTGTGTACCCTGTCGGGCGACGCGCGCTACCGCGAGGTGCAGACCATGCACCGCAGCGAGGTCAACATGATGGTGTGCTCCAAGGCCATGATCAATGTCGCGCGCAAGCTGCAGGAGGCCTTCGGCACGCCATGGTTCGAGGGCAGTTTCTACGGCGTGCGCGATGTGTCACAGGCGCTGCGCGATTTCGCCCGCCTGATTGGCGACGACGACCTGAGCCGTCGCACCGAGGCCCTGATCGCACGCGAGGAAGCGAAGATCGACGAACAATTGCAGCCCTGGCGCGAAAGACTCAAGGGTCGCAAGGTGCTGCTGTATACCGGCGGGGTCAAGTCCTGGTCGGTGATCGCGGCGTTGCAGGACCTGGGCATGCAGGTGGTTGCCACCGGCACCAAAAAATCCACCGAGGACGACAAGGCGCGTATTCGTGAATTGATGGGCAAGGACGCGGTGATGCTGGAAGACGGCAACCCGCGTGCGCTGATCAACATCGTGCGTGACAACGACGTCGATGTATTGATCGCCGGCGGACGCAACATGTACACCGCGCTCAAGGCGCGTATCCCGTTTCTCGATATCAACCAGGAACGCGAGTTCGGTTACGCCGGTTATGCCGGTATGGTCGAGCTGGCGCGCCAGCTGGTGCTGACCATCGACAGCCCGATATGGCCAGCGGTGCGCCAGCCCGCACCCTGGCGCCTTGCTGCAGCGAGCGCGGAGGTGGCCAATGCCTGAGCATGTAAAGACCGAGGGCAGGACCGAGATCATCAAGCGCAACAAGGCGCTGTCGGTCAGCCCGCTCAAGGCCAGCCAGACCATCGGCGCGGCGCTGGCGTTTCTGGGGTTTCATCGCTCAATCCCCATGTTGCATGGCTCGCAGGGCTGCACCGCCTTTGGCAAGGTGTTCTTCGTGCGCCATTTTCGCGAGCCGATCCCGCTGCAGACCACGGCCATGGACCAGGTCACCACGGTCATGGGGTCCGAGGACAGCGTGGTCGAGGGCCTGAAAACCATCGCCGAGAAAAACAGTCCCGCGCTGCTCGGCGTGCCCACCACCGGCCTGTCCGAAACCCAGGGCTCGGACGTCAACATGGCGGTCAAGGATTTTCGCCGCCTGTATCCGCAGTTCGATGCGATACCGGTGGTGCCGGTGTCCACGCCCGATTACGCCGGTTGCCTGGAAAGCGGCTTCGCCAAGGCGCTGGACGCGATCATCAAAACGCTGGTGCCGCCAGCGCAGCAGGGCGGGACCCAACCCGGCCGTCGCCGCCGCCAGGTCAACGTGCTGGTGGGGTCGTTTCTGACGCCGGGCGATCTCGAGGAATTGAAGGACATCATCGAACTGTTCGGCCTGCGCCCGCTGCTGTTGCCGGACCTGTCGGATTCGCTCGACGGCCATCTCGGCGAGCAGGACTTCTCACCGCTGACCATCGGCGGTACGCCGGTCGCGGAACTCGCGAGTGTCGGCGATTCGCTGGCCACGCTGGTGATAGGCCGCTCGCTGGACAGGGCCGCCGACAGCCTGTACGAACTGACAAAGGTGCCGGAGTATCGATTCGACCACCTGATGAGCATCGATGCCATCGACCGCTTCATCGATACCCTGCGCAACCTCAGTCGCGAGCCGGTACCGGCCCGGCTGGAACGCCAGCGTGCGCAATTGCAGGATGCCATGCTCGACACCCATTTCATGCTCGGCATGGGGCGCTTCGCCGTGGCCGGCGACCCGGATCTGCTGGGCGCATTCTCGCATATGCTGGCCAGCGTCGGCAGCGAGGTGGTGGCGGCGGTGTCGCCGGTCAATGCGCCGGTGCTGGGCGATGCCGCCTGCGAGTGCGTCAAGATCGGCGATCTGGAGGACCTGGAAAAACTGGCTAAGGAGAATTCCGCCGAGATTCTGATCACCAATTCGCATGGCGTGGAAAGCGCGCAACGCCTGGGCATTCCGCTGTTACGCGCAGGATTCCCGCAATACGACATGCTGGGCGGCTACCAGAGAACCTGGATCGGATATCGCGGTGTGCGCCAGACCCTGTTCGACCTGGCCAATATCATGCTGACCCTGGAGAAGGGCGAGATACACCCCTACCGCTCGATCTACGGCCAGAAACCCGAATACAACGAGGACACACGACATGACGATCACGAGGCGCTTGCAGTTGGTTGATTGTGGGCATGAAACGGCCGGCAACGACTGGCTGGCGACGGCGCTCAAGGTCGCCTTCGCCACCAGTGACATGAAACATGTCGACCAGCATTTCGGCGCGGCCCAGTCGTTCGCCATCTACGCGCTCGACGTCGAACATATCTGCCTGCTGGAAGCGACCGAATTCGGCAAGCTCGACATGGATGGCAACGAGGACAAGCTGTCGGTGAAGATCGACGTGCTCGACGGCTGCATCGCGGTTTACAGCCAGGCGGTCGGCGCATCCGCCATCAACCAGTTGAAGGCAAAAAACATACAGCCGGTCAAGGTATCGCCCGGCGCCGAGATCAGCGACCTGCTCGAATCGCTGCAGGAAGAACTACGCCAGGGCCCCGGCAGCTGGCTGGCCAAGGCCATCGCCAGCACCCTGCCGGCCGACCCTTCGCGTTTCGACCAGATGGAAGACGAGGGCTGGGAAGAGTAATGACAGGCCAAGGCATGCTCGAAGAAACCGGCACCGTGGTGGACCTGCGCGATGGCATGGCGCTGGTCGAGACGCGCTCGCGCAGCGCCTGTTCGGCCTGTGGCAGCGGTAGCTGCGGCACCTCGGTGGTGTCGCAATTGTTCGGATTGAAACGCAACCGGCTGGCGCTCGACAACGCGCTGGGCGCGTCCATCGGCGACCGGGTCGTCATCGGTATTCCCGACGCGGTGCTGGTCAAGGCCGCGCTGTGGGCCTACCTGGTACCCGTCGCGTTAATGGTGATGGCGACCGGTGTGTCCGACGCATTCGCCCTTGGCAACATGATGCAGGCACTGTGCGCCCTTTTGGGTCTGGCCGGTGGCCTGTACCTGGTGCGTTACATCACCGGGCGCGACAGCCGACGCCACGAGTTCGACCCGGTGATGCTGAAGATCGAGGGGCGCGCAACATTTGCGATCACTATACCCGTGACGGATGTTGAACGATGATGAATTCCTTAATGAACCCAATGCTATTGAAACTGGCAGGAGACCCACATGACTGAAGCAGCCCTGGCAATCGAGCCCACCGACCCGGTACTGGAAACCGATTTCGCAAAGGAAATGGTGCGCCAGATGCGCGCCATAGACACCTACGGAACCTACGATGACTGGCCGCTGGAAAAGATTCTCGAACCGTTCGTGCTGACTAAGGAAAAAAAGCGCGAGATTCCCGTCATCGGCGATCCGGACGAGATCGTCATCGCCCGCGTCAAGGCCTTCTACAACGCGATCTCGGCGATGATCGAAAAGGAGTGCAAGTTGATGGCGGTGCCCATGCTCAACCTGACCCACGAGGGCTTCGGTCGCGTGTTGATTACCGTCGGCAAGCTGGTGGTCATGGACCGCACCCTGCGCGATGTGCATCGCTTCGGTTTCCCGACCCTGGGCAAGATGAAAGACGAGGCCGACAAGATCCTGTCGGTGGCCCTGGAAATCATTGGCAAACATTCCGACGTGGCCGGTATGTAGTTGCTTATTCTGCATACACAACACACAGGACTCAGAGGTATTTATGGTTGCGTATACAACCTTGATGAAATTTTCGGTATCAGGCATCAGGCAGTGCCACAGCAGTTCGTTAGGCACAGCAAGCATATCCTGTGTGTTCCGTGTCTTCCGTGGCAATTAAAGCGGGGGTGAAAAAAATGATGTGTCTTGCACCCGGCAACCCTTTCAGACCCACCTTGAATTCTTTTGATATTGATCGGAGTAAATACATGACTGACGACGAACTGAAGGCCATGCAGAAGGCAGCCAGAAAAGCCAAACGCATTGCCACCGAGCGGGCAGGCGAATTGCACGACCTGGTGGAAGACGGGCTGCCCGCCGCCTATGAAGAACTGCCCGCCATGGCGCAGGCAACCTACGATGCCTGCCAGGCCTGGGCCGAGGCCGACGCGGCCTTCAAGGCCGCAGAAGCCGCGCAGGCTTAACCCCAAGCAGGAGGAAATGATATGAGTTTCGTTACCGGAATTACCCGCGGCGGCGAGGAATACACGCCCGAGTTCGTCATGGATATCAACCAGGGCCACTGCATCGGCTGCGGCCGCTGTTTCAAGGTGTGTCCGCGCGACGTGTTCGACCTGGTCGAGCGCGAGGATGTTGCGGGCCTGGAGGCCGACGACTACGACGATGATTACGACGACTACGATGATGATGACGATGATGGCTTCTCGGATGACACCGCCATGGTCATGAGTCTGAAGAATGCCCTGGACTGCATCGGTTGCGGCGCCTGCGCCCGCATCTGTCCGAAGAAATGTTTCACCCACGAGGCCAAGCCGTTGGCGGCCTGATGTAACAGGAGACCCCGATCATGCCCAGACCCGAAAAACATGTTTTTGTGTGCATGCAGAACCGGCCCGCCGGTCATCCGCGGCCGTCCTGTGGACAAAATAATTGCGCCGAAGTGGCCGAGGAGTTTTTCTGGCAGCTCCAGCAGAGCCAGGACTTCGCCCGAATCCAGGTCAGTACCAGCGGCTGCCTGGGCCCCTGCAGCGAAGGGCCGTCGGTACTGGTCTACCCCGAGGGCGTGATGTATGGCGGTGTCAGCAAGTCGGATGTGGCCGAGATCTTCAGCCAGCATTTGCAGAACGGAAAACCGGTTGAACGCCTGGTCGTATCAGAGGAGTACTGGTGATGAAGCTGCAGTTCCTGACCCGCGACGAGCCGCCGTTCGGTTTCATTCCCGATCTTGAGGTGAATGGGCGTCGGCAGCGCTCTGCCACATCGGGCGGTTCACGCCGCGATGTGTTGCGTCACCTCAATCGCGCATTGAAGGCGTCGCCCGATCAGCTCGAAACGCTGGTGGCCCTGTACAAGTTTCATTTCTATCGCGGCAAGCTGGACGATGCGGAAGACGTGGTGTTCCAGACGCTGGTCAAGGCATCGAGCCTGGGCCATTTCAGCAACGACTGGAACCAGCTCGATGCGGATTCCAGCGACTGGGCCAACCCGCGTGGACCGGGCCGGGTTTACCTGCATGGCCTGAAGGCGCTTGCCTTCATTCGAATGCGCCAGAACATGCATCTCGATGCGGACAAGATCCTGCGGGCCCTGCGTCGCCTCGACCCCGACGACAGGGTAGGCGCCGATGTGCTGCGTGACATGCTGGTGACCCTGCATGGACGTTGACCTGTCACAATATGGCATCAGGCAACGCTACGCCGAGGTCGCCGAGCTGGCCGAGCGCGTGATCCAGTGTTGCCAGCGCGAGGTCGATCATCTGGGCCTCGCTGAGCGCGCGGTGTTGTTGAACAAAGCGTCGCAGGCGAGTTATTGCCTGGAGCGGGACCCGGCCAGCGGTGACTACAGCCTGGTCGGCGCCTGGGTTAACGAAAAGGGTCTCAAGCTGGGGTCGCTGGTGTTCCATGCCGATGGCAGCTTTTTCGTCGAACACGATGTGGTGCAGCCTCATCCCGCCAGAAAACAATGGTTTGTCGAGGCCGTTAATGCCTGGGGTCGCGATAACGAGATCAGGGCCGAATTACGCCTGCTGCGGATGCCCGAATGAGTCTGCCGGTGGCGCATGAATAACAGTTACCGGGTGATGCTGTATCACAAGCAGGCGACCAGCGCGCGCACGCGATTCGTCTGCTTTGCCGGCGATAGCGTGCTCGGGTTCGAGTCGGTCGCAACGCTGGCGCAGCTGGACGATGCAAAAGCCGGCAATACCCGCTTGCATCCGGCCGCCATATTGCGCGAAACCGAGCAGCGCCTTGGGCTGCCGCAGGACAGCCTGCAGGCGGAGCCACAGTTTCAGCATGGCATCGATGTGCCCGGCGGCGTGGTGCAGGTGCTGCTGGCCAGCATCACCAGCATCGACCCGCCATTCGCTGCGGTGGAGCAGGCCGGTGGCCGCTTTATCGACCTGACCCAGGCGCGCGGCCTGCCGCCGGTTGAACTGGAACTGCTGCGCCATGCCTATGAGCTGGTGCTGGGGTGAGCGCCTGAATCGCCACTTTCCGCTCTGCAATACTGCCGTTACGGATGTGTATGGGTGCTTCGGCACACATCGGTGTGCCGAAGGACGGGTGATTATCGCGTTTCAACGCTCCAGCCGCCGGCAACCGCTGGGCTGGTTGCCAGCGCTTGCTCGTGAACATGGCTGCGGCGATCGAAAAAGAAGTCCCGATCTCGCATCACAATAACCGCGGCAAGCAGCATCAAAAGCCCGGTCTGGATCACCTTGCTGTCGGGATGCGTGGCGAAGATTTCGTTGAAGTAACCGGCGCTGACATGAAAGATGATCGCCGACATGATGCTGCGCCCGGTTTTGTAATACAGCCAGTTCATGATAATGACGAAGGGAAACAGGCTGACCAGGAAATTGGCGCTGTGAATCCAACCGGTTTGCAGCAGGTTGCTGTGGTAATAATCGTTGATGAAGGATAAGGGCAGGTGCCACAAGCCCCAGAACAAGGCGAATATCAGGCTGGTTTTCATCAAGCTGTAGCGGCTGCGCAGGCAATCGGTTCCATAGCTGTGCCAGGCGAGTTCCTCGATCAGCGGTGCGGCGATGAGCAGAAACCAGACCGGGAATACACCGGAGCTGAAGCTGTAATGCTCACTGAAGGCGAATTGTGCCACTGGATAACCAAACAACAGGGACACCAGTTGCGCGAGCAGGATACTGGCCGGCATGATCCCCAGGGTCAGTAGCCAGTAAACCGGTTTGCCAGATCGTGGATTGAACAAACGCTGCTGCAGGTCACGCATGAGCTGCTGGTTGCGATAGATCAGAATGAAAGCGATGGCGGTTGGCGCCAACAGGCCGACAAAGGCCAGCATGCTGGCGAGTTCCCGGTAGTAGTGATAATCCGGCGAATGACTGAGGTATGCGGCCAGCCCCCACAAACACCAGGGAATGATCGTCGCCAGAAAATAGAACAGATAGCTGTGTTTGTAGCCCTGGATTACGGTATTCATAGGTTTTCTCTCCCGCTGCCCGGACTCAGATAGTGGACCTTGGCAGCATTGACTCAATAAGTGTTAAAAAGACAGTAGGTACACGGGTACCGACAGCGTCATGATGGAGAGGAAAACGGATTTAATCGTCCCGGCTTATACGACGGGACCCTGTAAGGACTTGCGGAACTGGGTTGGGGTCATCGAGGTGGCTTTTTTGAACGCAGTATAAAATGCCGACTTGGAATTGAACCCGGATTCGAGCGCGATGTGCAGGATGTTTATATTTTTCTGGTCGGGATCACGCATCAGTCGCTTGGCTTCATTGATCCGGTAGCCATTGATGAAATCGTAGAAGTTCAGGTTCAGTTGTTCATTGATGATTTGTGACAGGTAGTTGGGGGAAATGCCCAGCTGTTGTGCCAGTTGGGGTAACACCAGATCGCCGTCCAGATAGGGTTTGCTGGCATTCATGTGACGGGTCAGTTCTTCGAGAAACATCCGGCTGCTGTCTCGGTCCAGCCCCGACCGGCGGTATTTTTCCTCGCCAGCAATATTCCCGGCCTGTGGCGCATGGTAGTGGGCGACTGATTCAGGTTTTCCGCTAAAGATCGCCGGTTGGCGCAAGCCAAGGTAACCCATGGCATAGATCAGAACGACGAGCATCACGGTGACCAGGTCGCCGAGCACGTTCATGCCGAACAGGTCCGGAAAGAACTGATCACCCAGATAAAGCAGGAAAATGGCAGCGAGTCCGAGCAACAGGTTTCTGAGCCATGCCAGGTTGATCCGGTCAATGTCGGAAAACTGATTCTTTATGTTTGTTGAATGCTGCATCAGGCGCTTGATCGATAGCGCAAGGTAACCACCCAGCTGAACGATGGTGCCCAGTATAAAAACGCTCAGACTGATTTGAATGAGGGCAACGCGGGGGATGTTTTCATCGATTGCCGCGCCTTTGCGCAGGTCCTCCGTCAGCTGTAACTTGTCCGTACCCTCCAGAACGAAGAAGGGCAACAGCAACAGGAAGGCAGCCAGCGCGGGCAGGAAGTGCCAGTACCGGGCCGGCATGTCAGGTGCGTCATTGCCGCCGGTCAGCTGCAACACGTACAGGTAAATGAGTGGGCCATACAGCAGGTCGATGGGCGCAAGCAGCTGTAGCAGGTGGGGGGCCGATTCGAAGAATCCAAGCTGGTAAAAAAACTCCTCGGCCAGGTCGAGTGAGAACACAAAGGTCAGTAGCGCCAGCAGGCGATGCGCCTTGATATCACCACGTTGGGTATTCAACAGCGCCAGCGCCAGGAACAGGCCCTGGGCCGCACCCAGCAGGGTCAGTGTTGACAGCAGATTGAATCCATTTTGCATGGGCGAATAGTAACATCCCCACATCGGGGAATACCCGCACATCTGTGGTTTCTCAGAGCTGGCCGCCAAGCCAGGCAATGAACAGGGCCAGTATCAGGATACCCGTTAAATTGGCCATTAACAGCCAGAACCTTGCCATGATGATCTCCTCGAATTTTTCTCCAGTCTGGCCTTGCCAATGACTTAATTCTTCCTGTCCTGTAAGTCAGGAATTTCTCCGGATGCACGCATGTGCGATCTTTCACGCGCGGACGAAACCGGGCGTCGGCGGCGTAACACTGGGTACACCAGACAACCAAACAGGTGAACCCATGAAACATTACAAGATTAGCGCAACGCTGAGCCTGCTGGCTCTGTTCTCTGTACCGACCGTGCAGGCCGAAACCTGGCAGTTGGGGCTGTTGATGGAGAGCAGTCGGTCACCTTTCGTGACCGAGCGAAAGGAAATCAGTCCAGTGCCCATGATCAATTATATCGGTGACCGTTTCAGTTACGTGGCCGGAAAGTTTCAGTATGCACTCAGCCGCAGTGACGGCATACAGATTGGCCTGGTGGCGCAGCTGCGTTCCCGGCAGTTCTATTCAGCGAGTCTCGACGCCAATAACAGTCCCGCTTTCGCGGGCATGCAGGACCGGGACCCGGCATTTGAAGGGGGTCTGGGTTTCAGCAGCCAGGGCGCCTGGGGCAAGCTTGAGTTCGATAGCCTGATCGATGTAACCGCGACCCATGAAGGCTTTGAATTGAGCGCCCGATACAGTTATCCGGTCGTGGCCGGACGCTGGACATTTGAGCCGACGTTGGGTGTGCAGTTTCAAAGCGCCGATCTGGTCGACTATTACCATGGCGTCAGGGCATCCGAAGCCGTCGCTGGGAGGCCCGCTTTTGAGGCCGACGCGGGCACCAATTTCCAGGCCAGCCTGATGACAGGCTACAGGATCAATCCCCGGTTGTTGGCGATTGCGGTTATTGAACAGTCGAAGCTGGATAACAGCATCAGTGACAGCCCGATTGTGGCTAGCGATCAGGTTCGCAAGCTCTATGCAGGCCTGGTTTACAGTTTTTGAGCGCGCACGCCGGCATAATCACATTGCGACATCATGCTGTGGCTGTTGAACGCATGAATCCAAGGTGGCTCTGAAGAGATCATGTCTGAATTCTCAGGGCACGGAAACCAATGACCTGTAGTCATCGATTGGGCTGGCGCATCCTTGCGCCACGTGAAGCGCTGAGTAATTCAGAGGTTCCCTAAAACGGGAATATCAACGGTGTTAACGACAACGCGATCAACATCGTCATCAGTTGCAGGGGCACGCCGACCTTGACGAAATCCATGAAGCGGTACTTGCCGGGCGCCAGGATCAGCGTGTTGACCGGTGATGCGATGGGTGTCGCAAACGCGGTGGATGCGGCCAGCGCCACCATCATCATATAGGGCTCCGGGTTCAGCCCCATGCTCTGGGCGGCGTTGAGGGCGATGGGTGCGACCAGTACCGTGGTGGCGGTATTGGAAATGAACTGGCTGAACAGCGACGTCAGGATGAACAATGCCGCCCCCAGCGCGATCGGCTCGCTGTCGCCGAAAAACCTCACCAGCTGGTCGACGATGAGCATGGCCGCGCCGGTCTTCTCCATGGCGATGGCCAGCGGCAACATGCAGGCGATGAGAATCAGGCTCGGTGCATTGAGCGATTTATAGGCCTCCTGCATGGTCACGCAACCGAGGATGACCATGGCCAGTGCGGCCGCCATGACGGCGGTCAGGGTGGGCAGCAGGCCGGTCGACATGGTGATGAGCATGAGCAGCAGGATGATCAATGCATGCGGCGCCTTGCTGGCATGGGCCGGGGCCTCGATCATTTCAGCCGGTGTTTCGACCACGACGAAATCACGCTTGTTGATGAGCTCCTCGATATACTTCCAGCCGCCGATGAGCAGCAGGCTGTCGGCAAACTGCAACGGTGTGCCATCGAAGTCAGTCACCACGGGTTTTTCGTTGCGCAACAGGCCGATGACGCTGAGGCCGAATTTTTCCCTGAACCGGCCCTCCTTGATGGTGTGGCCCATCAGCGAAGAACCGCGCCGCAACATGACTTCGGCCAGGCCGAATTCGCTTTGCATTTTGGCGATGAAGCCCTTCGGGAATGGTTTTGACGAAAGCTTCAGGGCCTTGCAGATATTGGCGATGTTTTCCGGGGTGGCGTACACCATCAGCACATCGTTTTTCTGAATCTCGGTCTTGATCGTTACCGGCAGTAATTCCGAGGTCAAGCGGCCCTTGTGGCGTATACCAAAGACGGTGACTTCGTAATGCGTACGCAGGCCCGCCTCGGCCACGGTTTGACCGATCAGCGGCGAGTCGGGCGATACCGACAGCAGCTGCAGTTGATCGGATATGCCATAACGCTCGGCAAACTCGTGCAGCTGCGGATGCGGTTGCTGCGGGTCCCTGACCTCGCCTTGCGGCAGCAGCCTGCGGCCGATGAACACCAGGTAGATCATGGTGACGGCAAGGATCACCAGACCCAGCGGGGTGAAGTCGAAGAAATTAAACGGGGCAAAGCCGGCTTCCTGCATGCGTGCACTGACCACGATATTGGGCGGGGTGCCGATCAGGGTCAACATGCCGCCCACCAGCGAGGCATAGGCCAGCGGCATCAGCAGCTTCGAGGGTGACATGCCGGATTTGCGCGACATGCTGAGCACGATCGGAATCAGCAAGGCAACGGCCCCGGTGGAGCTCATGAAGGCCGACAGCAATCCGACCACGGGGATCAGGAACAGCAGCAAACGCACCTCGCTGTCGCCACCCACCCGCGATAACCATTGGCCTGCGGCCATGGCGATGCCGGTGCGAAACAACCCTTCACCGACCACGAACAGGCCCGCGATCATGACCACGATGGGCATGCCGAAACCGGAAAAAACCTCGGCCGGGGCAATCAGGCCGGAAAAGGCCAGGATCATCGCCACCGACAGGGCGACTATGTCCATGCGTATGCGGTCCCAGGCGAATAAACCGACCGTGACCGCAAGCAGGGCAAAAATGAACAGCATTTCACCTGTCATGTAACAATTCCGACTCCTGGCATGAACATATTCGGGCTAACATTCCGGCTTGTACCCGTTCTACCAGGACAGCCAAAAAACATCAGCGGTGACCGTTGAGCATAGCAGTTTGCGGATTATGATGGTGTTGATTTGTGTTGAAGCCGGGGTCTTTGACCCGGCGGGTTGGCATATCGGGTTCAGCCGTTGCAGGCCCTAGGCAGGTCCTAGTAATACTGAGGCAGGGGCAGGTGAATGACCGACAGGGCAGAGCCGATGCCGAGAATGATACCCGCGGCAATGTCCGAGGGATAATGCACGCCAAGTAAAACACGCGATAGCCCGATCAAACAGGCAATAATGTAAAACGAAAGGATATGGCCGGGGTAATAAAATGACAACAGGGTGGCGAACAGGAAAGCGGCCGCGGTATGCCCCGACGGCAAGCTGAATTCGTCCGAAGCCTGATGGCGTGAGACGAAACCGGGTAAACCCCGCTCGGGTCGAGGGCGGCGTAAACCGTTTTTGAAAATGAAATACAGCGGAAGCTCGATGGAAAATGCCATCAGGGCTTTGAACAGCAGATCAGCGCCGTGATGGGTATCGGCAAAATAGACGACAACAACCGTTACCACATACAGATAACCATCGCCGAGCCTGGAAATAAAGCGCGCCGCAGGAATGAGATTGAACTGATCAACCAGGCTGGAAAGAAAGAGCAAGCTGCGTTGGTCGAGTTTTTTGAGCTGGCCACGCAGATCCGTTGGTTCGTCAAATGATGCATTAGGCATGACACGAAAGTTAGCCCAGACATGTTTCAAGCGGTTTAAATTCTGGTGACATTTGCGTTACATATTCAGGTAAATCTGAATATTTCATGGCTGATTTTTCAGCGCAGGGAAATCCAGGATGTGATTTTCGGTTTTCTGCAAACCACTGAGTTTTTCAAGCCATCTTCTGCTTGTTTTTCAGGCACAGGGCTGACCTCACCGGCGGCAAGTTGCATCAGCAATGCGCCACCAATGGTGAGAGATAATCCGAACAAGGTGACCAGGGTCAGATCGAAACCGGGCAATGCCAGCGACTGCAGAAAGATCGGCATGGATATGATGACACTGTTGTGAACAGGCACCAGTATCGAGGCGCTGGCCATGCGCATGAAACCCCATTGCATCACGACAAAAGAAACCCCGCCAAAGAGCACGCTGGCGATGAACAATACCAGAGCGAGTCCGCTGTCTGGAATCAAGACAGCCCTGTCGCCCATGTTCTGGCTGACGCTTTTCAGAATAGGGTCGAGGCAGGCCGCCATGCCGGTGAACAGACCGAAGAACATACTGAAAACCGCGCTGCCGGAACGCACGCGTGTCAATAGCAACAATGTCAGAACCACGACCAGGTAGAGTGCAACGGTGATGGTGAGGTTGCGCAGATCGATTTGCGACATGTCTATCTTTTCTCGAAATATGCCTTCTACCCCCAGGGCGACGGTACCGATCACCATCACTGCGGCCCCAATGTAACCACGGGGCAGGATCTTTTCCATCAGGACATGGCGGGAATAGAGCAGTAATACGATGAGACCAAGACCGAACATGGAGGTGAAATAACTTGCCGGTGCAAACATCGCTGCAATCCAGATACAGATCGGCAAGCTGGCATTGAGTAACAAGCCCAGGATGTAAAGCAGTGGTTTTTTTATACTGGTGCTGTACGGGTCGGCTGTGTCGCCGGACTGCGATGGTTCGATCTCTCGGGTGGCCCATGGTCGTTTTACGAATACAGCAAATTCGGCAATGCCATAGCGCTGCATTCCTTTGGCCAGATGAAACAATAGCGTGCCCACAATCCCGAGCAGCATTGCGACGACATGATCGAATGTCATGGAAGTGCCGGGTTAACGGAGTGTTCCGCGAACGATATCACCGGTATATATCGCGTTAGGCAAGACCTCGCACTCAGCCCAGCATCCGGGGCAGTCATCGACCCAGTTACGCATGGCTTGAGTACTGTTGCTATGCCAGCATTCCTGCCAGGATGACTCGCGCAAGCTCCCCACTTTGTTTGAATTGAACTGACAAACAGGCACCTGACCATCAGGGTACAGACGCAAATGGGAGCGCAGGGCCACACAGCGAGGATTTGGTTTGCCATGGGTATTCAGCAATCGATTGCGAATACCTTTGAGATAGTAATTTTTGGCGATTCGATCGCCCATTGGATAATGCCGCAGGTTCGATTCGGCCTGGTGCAGAAACTGTTCGAGAGCCTGCTTGTCAAGTTCGCCAAAAGGCGAATAATCACCGCTGCGGGTGGGCGCAATCTGTTCCGCCACATCAATACTGTAGGTGGCGCTGTTCTCGTAGGCCAATACCGGGTTGTTGCTTATCCCGTATGGTTTGAGAAAATCATGTAACTCCTGATACTGCCTGAGGCCCTGGTCATCCACGATGGTTTGATTGACGGCCAGATGTATATTCAGTTCTTGCTGTCGATCGGATAGCGCCTCGATGGTCGCTATGACCTTGTCCCAGCTGCCTTTTCTGCCGCGAATCAGGTCATGCGATTGCTCAAGACCATCGACCGAGATCAGAAGGTAAAGGGGTAATTTGCGGTTTCGGGTCTCAAGCGTTTCAACGATGCGATCGGTCAGAAAACCGTTGCTGGTGATATGCGCGAACAGCGGTCGCAGATGAACACGGGCTAATTCGATAATATCGCCCAGATCCTGGCGTATGAATGGCTCACCGCCGGTCAGGCGGATCGAGTCGAGTTGGGGCAGATCCTTGAAGATACGTTCGACTTCTTCAATATCCAGTTCGTCCTGTTGCTCAAGCTTCCATGAGTCACACATTATGCAGCGCGCATTACAGCGAAAAGTGACGATGTAGGTGAGAAACCGGGGTTTGTCGACGCGGCCCAGGCGGTTGTTGACAAGTGTCCTGAGAAATGAAAGGGTCCGCGTCACGAAACTGTCCGTAAGCTGGCGACAAGTGGCTGTGTTGCACTCAGGGCATGTTTGCCGGTTTGTTCCAGGAAGCTGCGGATGACGTTCAGCGTTTCAGGATTTCCATGCATTCTGCTGGCATCGATGTGACTGCGATAAACGTCCGCCTGGCTTAGAAACCGATTCAGTATATTGGCGTTCAAGTCGGTCATTTCGACGCTTACACCAGCGCCGGATTGAGCCAGGAAATGAGCGTTTATTTGCTGCTCGAAATTGCCGGTCTCCGGCATCGCGAGCACTGGTTTACCCAGGTATAGTGCTTCGCCGATCAATTGGTTTCCCGCGCTCGTAATTAACGCCCTGCAGCTCGCGAGATCCTCAACGAACTGAAACATGTCGATGTTAAAGAATCTCAAATTGTTCATTGCCGGTCTGCTTCCAAGACCGTAGATTCGGACTTCACTGTGTATCTCCGCCAGTGCGCTCAAGACATTTTGCGGCGCGTTTTTACGCAAATAAACGGTAATGTGTTCGGCTTGCGTGGGGGTCGCCGATACGATCTCATCGCGCAGCATGACACCGACCTGCTTGACATGCCTCATCCCGTCTCGCAACGGCGGAAAATAGAATGACGATACGATGGTTCCAGCCTGACCCCGGTAATAAAGCTTGACGAACTGCGCCATGAACCCGGCCTTTGCGCGCAGCATGAATGGCAACGACGACAGATCATAGCTGTTGAGAAAATGTTGATGGTCTACGCTGAGAAATGGAACGCCACAGCGCCGGGCAACCCTGGGCAGTATCGGTTCAAAATCGCTAATGATCAGATCAGGTTGCTCGCGATCGAATTCGCGGCTCAAGTTGTCGATCAGGCCGGGCGCCTTGACGAAATAACCGAGCGAGTTCAATCCTGTTTTGACATAGTCAAGTTTGGCCTTTCGGTTATACGAGAAACACAGGCCAGGGATTGGTTTGACGACGACCGCAGAATCTTTGTAGACCGGCTGCAGTAGATCGTAGGCATCACCGGGTGCGTACACGGTAATCTTATGATCGTTCATTAACCCCTGAATGATGGCCCTCGCCCGCGAGGCGTGGCCTCGGCCTTCACCGGCCAGGCTATAAAAGATATTTGCCACGATAGTTGATCGTTGATTTACACAGTGCCAACTGGCGATCGATACATAATGCGAGAACTCTAGCTTGGTTAGATTACAGATTGGTGAAAAGTTGGTGATCAGTCATGCGAAGAACTGCATCGATAAACCAGGGTGCGCGGACGATCAGGCGTCTGCAAGGACTGTGGCAAGCGTTTAGGAACCTTCGATTAATTCGGAGGTTTTTTTATTTTTACCAGGCAGATGTTGGCGTTCTGATTTGAAGCGCAGCGAGGATCAGATAATTCAACCTATTTCTGGCGGTAGGGAATATCGCAGTAGCTTATGCCTTTGTGTAACTCAATGCCTTGCGTTGCAAGATACATGGTCAAAGAGTTCATGGACTGGTTGGTATTCAGGGTTGGGCCGAGAAAAATATATGGTCCATCTTCAATACCTCTGCGCGTGTAGCGGTTAGATTGAATTCGAGATAGGGCACCAGCATGGTGGCGCCTTCACGAAATTTCACACCTGAACGCTGGTAATCGGTGATCACCGGCGAGATGATTCGCCACTCGGCTTCTTCCTCGAAAGACGGATGTTTGAGTATTGCGGCGATTCGTAACAAATCACTTTCGATATTGCTGAATACATCATGATAGGCGGAGCGAGACGATACATTGTGTATGTTTTGCTCATCGGCCAGGTACTCAACGGCATCGACTACCCTGGCAATATATCGCTGCTGCTCGCCTGGGTCGTAAATGCATTTTCCAATCTGGTATTCCTGACTTTCTGCGCATTGGCGAATGTGATCTGGATCGAATCCCAGGCTGACGCCCTTGCCGATGGCGCTATAACCACGCCATTGGCTGAGCAGGTTGCCATTGGAACGAAACGATGCGGCAAACAGCATATGGCCATTGGTTATGCGGTGACTGACCCAGTCGATGAAGTGGTTGAGCAGTGTTGCCCGGGTTGAACCGTGGGCGATTCGTCGGGCTATTTCGCTGTTGATGAGGTTGGCCGTGTGTTTAAGTTCAGCGGAATCGTTCAGGTAACGAATGTCGCTGGCCCAGATTGCACGCCTGTTCACTATGCCCATCAGACCATTGAAAGTGGTGTAGTGATACAGGGTTTCAGAGGGTATATCTGAATACAGCGTTTGCGTGATTTCCTTGATCATATACCGTATGTCGGATTGGTGAGCATCCGTATCGCTGTTTAACAGCGATACGCCGCTTCACAGCAGAAAAGCCGGATAAAGATGGCCCTATTTTACGAATTTTTAATTTTGCCGGAATACATTGCTGATAATTTTAGCCACTGTGTTCAGTTCCGGGACGATACTCGCTGTGGATGTCGTAATACTGATTGATGTTATCGCATTGGGTTTTGTTGCTTTCTGTATTCAGACATTTTTATTGTCAGCATTGTCAATGCTGTGATCATTAGGGAAGCGCTGATTTCAGCGCATGTCAGCCAGGGAAAAATCTGCAACCTCAATTCTGATGACCTGACCATTGTGTTTGAATGTGAACCGTGCTTCTTCGAAGGAAGGTGGTGCAAAACGACCTCGCACATCGTTGGAAAATCCGTAATCCTCACGCGGTATCCCCAGGCTGTTGAGGTCGTAATGTTTGTTATCGTTTTCATCGTGGTAGCAGGCAATGGCATAGTCACCGAAGGGAAGCTTGTCGATTACCCAGGTGACTCGACGACCTTTAATTCTGGCGCGCATGTGGCGTGTCGATTTTCGATAGTCTGCCATGTGAATAGCTCGGCACGATTGACGATCGATGCGCCGAGGGCGCCCTCATTGTTGTCGAATCCGTAAAACTCCACGATCAATTTGCCGCGCTCGGTTGCAGCGAACGACTGATTGAACGACATGGCCAGACAGAAGGAGGCGATACTTAAAAAACGTTTCATTGATCGAATGACAAGGATTTTGGGATTGCCATTGTGGATCAATTCCGATGAACACAAGCTTAAGGGCACCTCTATAAATTGTCTTTTTCCGCGAATGCGGTGTCAGCTCCGTGCTCGAATCCTCATGTATCCCCTTATACACTGCGGTTCTCCGCGCGGTGGTTATTCGCTGCGCTCACCCTTCGGGCCGCCCTTTCGGGCGTTGTCTGCGCTACGCTGCGACTCCTTGCACTCACAAAAAAATCCTAATTTATAGAGCTGCCCTTAAGCAGCCCTTGATATCGCCAGCGGCTGCCGTTGCAAAAAAAGGCCAGGCTCACGTCTGCAAGCCTGGCCTTTGTTCGAAAAATCAGCCCGGCGGCTGGTGTCAGCGACGCTGGTAGCGGCGTCGGCCAAAACCAATACCAATGAGACCCGCGCTCATGAGTGCGAGCATCGGGGGTTCAGGCACGGTCACCGTGGTACCTGCGCCTGTGGCGTCGTTTATACTGAAGCCCAGCTCATCACTGAGGTCGATCAGAGCGAAATCCAGCGCGCCGCTGCCGGTGGCGAGGGCGGTGAAATCCAGTGTCGCCAGGGTGAAGCTCGCCGGTTGCAGGGCGTCGAGTTCGAAATCGAACAGAAACGAGGTCTCCGACAGGCTTACGATTCCGGAAACGCTGTCGTCGACAAAGCGGTCGGAAAAAAGCGGGTCGCCTGCGTTGCCATTCAGAAGGTCGCCAAAACTCACAAGGTCGAGGCCAAACAGGCTGTTATCGAAGCTGACATCAATGAAAAAGGCGCCCAGCGATGGCGACGATAGATCGCCCAGCCCGGCGATAGTGATATCCACCGAAAAGCTGTCACCCACATTGACCGATGAGGCATTGCTGTCCAGTGAAAGGATGACACTGGCCCAGGATGACGGCATGACCACCAGGCAGGCGGCCATGAGAATGGATCGAATGAATGGTTTCATAATAAAAACTCCTGAAATTGATGTGATTTTTTAAAACGCGGATTCAGCCTGCGCGCAGGCTGAATCCGCTGTTGCTGTTGCGCTAGTTACACGCCGCGCCACGTGGGTTTGTGAACAAACCCTGCATGAAGCGGGCATCCGCAATACTGACCACGCCATCGCCATTGACGTCGTAGTTCAGGTCATTGCCGCGTGCGCGTACCTCGGCGATCACCTGGTTGTAGTCGCTACGGTCAACGCAGCTGTCACCGTTGAAATCCCCCTGCAGGGCGACCGGCGCAGCGGTCAGATCGAGGCCGATCAACACCGGGTCGTGATCCGAGTTTCTAAAGGCGTTACCCGGATCGAACAGCTGCGGCAGTGACAGATCGCGCTGGTTGAAGTCGTTGTAATCGAAGGTCGAAGGCTCATCGGCGTTGATATGCCACTCGGCGGTTCCTGTGATCTGCGCCAGCAGCGCGTTATTGGCCAGGGCGTGATCCAGATAACCCTTCTGGCCGTCGAACACGAACGAATAGGCGCTGGCGCCGTTGAAGGCCTTGACCAGATCGGTATAGCCGGCGTTCGCCAATGCAACGATTGGA
>JGI11705J14877_10000657_pt1 | contig 21166 bp, 22 predicted proteins | sample Etolaghawater15m_FD_14877 | JGI IMG/M metagenome (IMG submission 14877)
CCCTGCAGTCACACCATCAGTGTTATTACCAGCGCCTAAAGCTACCACACCCATATCTTTAAACGTACCACTTTGAGCCAATGTAGTACCAAGACCATATCCACTGTAAATACCAATTGTGCTACTGTCATCATAAATATTACTAAATGTTCCAGTGGTTTCTTTGGTTACATGTGCTGCGATCAATGTTGTGTTTTCTATACCTGTATTTGAGTACACGGCTGCTTCAAAAAGGTTAGGAAGCATTCTTGCATCATCAGCTCCGGCTAGTGGAGTGTTGAGTTTTTGACGACCTATTTTGAGGTTAGAGCTTCCTCTTTCGTAGTTTAAGTACGCTTCACCGATGAAACCATAACTCTCACCGTCACGACCAGTTAATGATGGGTCATAATTTGTATTTGCACCCCCGTCAATATCATTATCATGAATATTAAAACCATTCACACCATAAAGTGCCACTGCTGCGCTCAAACCATGAAACTCTGGTGATTCATATTTCACCCAACCACCTGCAGATAATGCATTTCTGTTCANAGTTGCACCTGCATCATAGGTTCTATCTATGTAAAATGCTCTTAGTTGTCCTGAAACAGTTCCCATTGATTGTTCTGCTACGGCCTCTACTACGGGCTCCACTGGTTTTACATCTCCTCCAGCCATAAGCAGTGTTGATGCTACGACGGATAATGCTAAATATTTTTTCATTTTGTCTCCTGTTATTTTTGTACGCTTAGAGTATGAAGGGTTAACGTAGCATTAACATAGCATGAATGAAAAGTAAGGGAAAAGGGGTATTAAAAAAAGTTATGTGTGTATATTGGTTACAAAATAAAGACAAATTATCGTCAAAAAGATTAGATTTGTTTAGAAAGTGTATATCCAACACCCTTGAGTGTCGTGACAAGATCTTCTTTAAGTACTTGACGGACCCGGTGAATCTCTGCTCTGATGATCGCATTATCGACCGGACTGTCATCCCAAACATAATGCCTGAGCATTTCAAAGTCAACGACTTTATTGATATTTTTGGCAAAAACGTCTATGATCTGGGTTTGTTTTTGGGTAAGGAGTTGCTCTTCTCCATCAAAGAGTAAACTCTGATTCTCGGCATCATAGCAGTACATCTTCGAAATCTTTACAAAACTTTTTGCCCTGATATCTGCGATTTTCATCAATCTCTCAATATGCAAACTCAACTCTTTAAGATGAAAAGGTTTTTTCAAGTAGTCATAACAGCCCAAGTCATACGCTCTGCTGATCTGTTCTATCTCTGTAATCGCAGAGATGAAAATCGTCGGTGCGTAAATCTTCTCTTTTTGCAAGGTGTCAAGTAAAGAAAGCCCATCCATCGTAGGGGTATTGATATCGAAGATAAAAAGATCATAGCTATTCAAAGCGATATGCTCATACGCTTCTTTTCCATCTTCAAATGCCATGACTTCATATCCGATATCGGTCAAATACTCTGTAATGGCACTCTGGAGCATCAACTCATCTTCAAGCAACAATACTTTCATCAAGCTCCCCTCCTCTTTTTTTAAACCTGTAAGCAAACCGTGTCATTTCATCACTCGATTTGACTGTTATTTTAACATTTTCTTTTTGACATATCGTATAAACGATTTCTAACCCTAAGCCAAATCCTCCACGCACATCATTCTCACGCTCAAAGGCTTTAAAGACGCGGTTGGTATCTTTGATTTTAGGTGATTGGCCACTAAACTCTAAAACGATGGCTCCTTTGTCTTCTCTAAGGACAATATGGACATCCGTATCTCTGTAAGCATATTTAATGGCATTAGATAAATTATTGTCTATGACCCTTTGCAGTTCTTCTGGACTAAAATAAAGCCAAAGATCTTCTTGAATATCTGAGAGTATGTTGTGTCTGTTGCCTAATGCGATTTCAGAAAAAAAGTCAATCCTCTCTTCAAGAAAAGCAGACATATTTAAATGTTTTTTTGTATAAACAAAACGATTTTTCTTTACCATATAACTCAAATCAGCATAAATGTTCGAGATGATCTTACTCGCTGCTTCTATTTTAGTCAAATACCGATTGTCACCCTCTTTCATCTTAAACAGATCTATGTGCGTCATGATGACTGCCAAAGGTGTATTGATCTCATGAATGGAATGTTTGATGAAGTTGTCTTGCGCTTTGACAAGTGAGGCATTAAAATCTTTCTCTTGTGCGAGTAAGATATTTTGTTCACTCAAATCTTTTGTTTTTTGTTCAACTTTTGATTCGAGTGTCAGGTTCAACTCTTTGAGTTTTTGTTTTCTTTGCTGAATCGCAGAGATCATCGCATTGATGTAATGCACCATTTTTTTAAACTCTGAGAGTCGTATATTTTCTTGATCTATCCTTGCATAGGAAGATGCAGCTTCCTCAAAATAATGTGTAAATGTCGCTATCTCTTTTTTAAGTATACGATTGGTGATGACAATACCTAAGATTCCCACTATAAATAAAATAGCCAATAACGCCACGATTTTAAGGGAATATTGATTCAGTCTGTTTTTGAGTGTATTTCTTTGGGTTTGGATATGCTTTTCCACTTCATCAAGATAGACTCCTGTACCAACCATCCACCCCCATGGTTCAAATGACTTTGCATAGGAGATCTTCGGGCTCAATGTACCAGAAGTCGGTTTTAGCCATTGATACTCAACAAACCCGCCCTCTTTCATTCGAGAAATATCTATAAGATCTTTAATGACCATCACCCCGTTAGTGTCTTGTGTTGCATATAAGTTTTTGCCTATATTATGTCTTTGAACAGGATCAGAAAGTACCACACCGCTGAAATCATAAACAAAGATATAGCCTGTTCCATCTTGACGACCATACAGTTCTTCAATGGCATGCAATATCTGCTTCTTGAGTAGATCTTCATCCTGTTCTGTATCTCTATTTTTATATGCATTATGAATAAAGCCCAAGACACGCTTCGTATCAAATACAATCGTATCTTTTTGTTTTTGAATAAATTCCGTTTGAATGCTTTGTGCTTCAATTTCAAAATTTTGATATTCTTTGTATGCAACAATCGTTGAAAAGACTATAATGACAATCAGCATAATAAGCATACCCCCAACATGTATGCTTGCAATGGTTTTATTTTTTAAAAAATTGATAATACATTTCCTTGTGTTGATACGCTACAGATTTTTTTCTATTAAAACAATAATATCTTTGATCTCTGCATCAGCGAGCTGCCGCGCTTTGACTAAAATCTTCTTTATTTCATTTTAATCATTGAAGATAATACCATGATTTGATAAACTATTTATCATATTTATGTTAGAATCTCCAAAATTTAACCAATGGAGATATTCAAATGGACATTACTAAAATCGGATATGGTGAAAACCCGGATGCAGTCAAAGCAATCATTGAAGTACCACTTAACTCGGCTATCAAATACGAGATAGACAAAGATTCAGGTGCGGTTGAAGTAGATAGAGTACTTTACTCTGCTATGCATTACCCTGCAAACTATGGTTTTGTTGCCAATACACTCTCAGATGATGGTGACCCAGCAGATATCTTAGTACTTTGTGACTATCCACTCCAAGCAGGTTCATACATCAAATGTAGACTTGTAGGTGTACTCATGACTGAAGATGAAAGTGGTGGAGATGAAAAACTCATCGCTGTCCCAACAGAAAAAATAGACCCAACATACAAAAATATTCAAGATTTGGGTGATGTACCGGAGCACACACTCAACCGTATCAAAAACTTCTTTGAAACTTACAAAATGCTTGAGCCTAACAAATGGGTAAAAGTAGCAGGATTCCAGGACAAAGCAGCTGCAACAGCTATCTTAGAAAAAGCGATCAAAAACTACAAGTAGTAATCTACTGATCTTACGTGACTAGTCACGTGAGCCTTCTGCTGAGTAAAACTCAGCGTTAGCGTAGTGTTTGGAGCTTTGCTCTAAATACGTTCTATCAATCAAAACCCAACCTCTTGCTTTCTATTATCCAAATACCTATTTACCCCCTCAACAATACCCTCAGCAATCTTTTCTTGATAATTGGAAGTAAACATTCTTTTACGCTCTTTAGGGTTTGTTATGTACCCCATTTCTACAAGGATAGAAGGTCTACTTGCACCGACAAGAACATAAAATGGTGCGGGTCTCACTCCACCATTTTTCACATCATCATACGCATTATTTAAATGCTTCATCATGTGATCTTGTACATCTATGGCAAGCTTATGCGACTGAATAATCTTAGGTCCATTCAATACAGAATCAATAATGACATCTTGACTGAGTTTATCGGTACCTTTAAGTACCGATGCATTTTCTCTTGCAGCGATACGTTGAGATTTTTCATCTCTACTTTTTTGTAAAAAATAGGTCTCTACACCTTCTACCTCATTAAAACGGCTACTATCACCAATAGCATTCGCATGGATAGATATAAACACTTTAGCATCTTTTTGATCTGCAATTCTTGTACGTTGTCCCAATGTTAAAAATCTATCTCTTTGTCGAGTTAGATACACTCTATAGCCTTCGCTTCTAAACTCTCTATAAAGCTTTTTAGTCAGCTTCAATACCAAATCTTTTTCCTGTTTTCCACCACTTGTAGCACCAGTATCATGGCCACCGTGACCTGCATCTATCACTACTAAACTGTCTGATCTGTCAACACTTGGACCACCACACCCTAAAATCAAAAGCATTATAGTCAATCCCATTATTACTCTTGCCATTTTTTATCCTCTATTAAAATCCACACATATTGACTTATAAGTCAATCTCTTTTTCTCTATTGTTTAAATAGATATCTACACCCTCAGCAATACCTTTAGCAATGAGCTCTTGATAACGAGGAGTAAAGAGTCTTTTGCGTTCCGTAGGATGCGAAATATACCCTACCTCAACCAGTATCGAAGGTCTGCTAGCTCCTACAAGTACCCAAAAAGGTGCATGTCTTACACCGCCATCTTTCACCCCTCTGTAGCGTGTATGTAAATTCGTCATAATACGCCGNTGCACATCAATCGCAAGCTTGTTTGACTGAACAATTTTAGGNCCGGAGAGTACTGAATCAAGTATCACACTTCGGCTCAATCTATTGGTACCTTTGAGTACTGCTTTATTTTCACGTTCTGCAATACGCTGAGACTTTGCATCTCTTGTTTTTTGTAAGAAAAATGTTTCAACACCCTGTATTTTATTGCGTTTTCTTTTAGGCACTGAGTTGGCATGAATAGAAATAAACACCGCTGCATTTTTTTTATCTGCGATTTTGGTACGCTGTGGAAGCTTTAAAAAACGGTCTGTTTTGCGTGTCATATAGACAGGATACCCTTGTTTTTTGAGTTGTTTTTCAAGTCTTTTAGCTATTTGAAGTACAAGATCTTTCTCTCTTTTTCCTCCTCCTATAGCACCAGTATCATGTCCCCCATGCCCTGCATCAATCACAACAAGTTTATCTTTCTTTGATCGTTGGTAGATAGACTTTTTGGTCACCTTCTTAGATTTTACTTTAGTGGTTTTATACCGTTTAGCAGGCATTGAGCGACTATTTTTAGGCAATGAAATATGATAATGGTCACGCGAAAAAAGAGGTTGATACGCAATTGGTTTGGAAGATTTATAGCCAGTGATGACTACCCGAACTGTATTGGCTTTATTTTGGGCTAAACGTACATTTTTACCCAAACCCAATGGTACACGGTTATGTGCTATACGTGTATTTTTAAAGTCATAAATTTCTCGATGGGGATTTTTTAGTGTAAAGTGTTTGACATTTTTTTGACTCAACGATGTAGAAAAAAAGAGACGAAGTTCACCCTTTTCTACTAAAGCTTTTTGTAATGTGATGACACTTGAAAAAAGTAGCGTATTCAGTAGTAACGCGAAAAGAAAGATCCTACTGAATATGGGCATGGTTTTAGCTGTCTTCACCATTCATCAGTTTATGCATAAGTTCTTTGACTGTAATGATTTCTTGAAGACGATATCCATTTGCTCCAGTAAAGAAAAGTCCTGTTTCCGCAAGACCATCATAGGCATCTGTGAGCCTGTCTGCAATACAGTACCCTACAATCTTCGCTTCTTCTCCACGATGACATGGAGCAACACAGTTTGAAATACATGCTACTTTTGGTGCAGTACCTTTCTCTATATCTGCATGAAGCTGTGTTTTAACACCACGTGCAGGATATCCTACCGGTGATTTAAAAAGTTTGATATCATCTTCTTTGGCCTCAATGATAATATCTTTCATGACTTGACTTGCATCACACTCTACAGTACCGATAAATCGAGTACCCATTTGTACACCATCTGCACCAAGTTCCATCATCTTCACGATATCATCATGATCCCATACACCACCAGCAGCGATAATAGGCATAGAACCCCAATTTTTTGCTTCTTCCACTACAGGCGGTAAGATGTTTTCCAATTGATTTTCAGGCATGAAACATTCATCATATTTAAACCCTTGATGCCCACCGCTTAATGGACCTTCAACAATCACGGCATCAGGTAATCTGTTATGTGTTTTCTTCCAACGGCGACATAAAATCTTTAATGCTTTTGCAGTCGACACGATAGGCACCAACGCTACATCAGGATAGTTTTTCGTTGCTTCAGGCATAGTCAGTGGTAGCCCTGCCCCTGTAATAATAATATTTGCTCCAGCTTTACATGCATCTTCTACAACACGGTTATACTCACTTTGTGCGTAAAGTACATTGGCTGCCAAAGGTTTATCACCACAGATTTCTCTTGCATTGTCAAAGATCTTTTTAAGTGCAGGATAAGAGTAAAAATTAATGGCTTCAAGTGGTCTTTTTTCTTTTCCTACTGTTTTTTCAACATACGCTCTTTTTTTATATACCCCTGTACCTACAGCAGAAATGACACCAAGGCCACCTTCTTTTGAAACATTTCCAGCTAATTGATCCCAAGATATACCTACACCCATACCNCCCTGAAAAATAGGTTTTTCAATGGTATATTTTCCAATTTTTAAAGATTTAAATGCCACTACTTCACCTTCACTTTCGCAAATTTTCTTTTTCCTACCTGCAAGATATACTCTCCTGCAACAAGATTTAACTTATCATCAGAGATTTTTTCTTGATCAATGCTTACAGCATTTTGTTTAATATCTCTTCTTGCTTGAGAAGTAGAAGGCTCAATACCAGCATCGACCAATGCCTTACATATCCAAATGCCCTCTTCGACTTCTACTTCATTCATATCTGTTGGGAGCTGGTTTGATTTAAAAACATTATCAAACTCTCCTTTGGCTAGTGTAGCCAACTCTTCATTATAAAACCTTGTAACCAGTTCAAGTGCCAAATTTTCTTTTGCTATTTTTGGGTGAAGTGTGCCTTTTTGGACATCCTCTTTCATCATTACGATCTCTTCAAGTGATTTCTCACTCAAAAGCTCATAATAACGCCACATCAATTCATCTGACACAGAAAGTGTTTTGGCATAAATATCTTTAGGTTCTTCAGTGATACCAATATAGTTGTTCAAAGACTTACTCATCTTTTGTACACCATCAAGCCCTTCCAAAATAGGCATCATAAGCACTGCTTGCTCTTTACCTGTGTTATAGGCTCTTTGGAGGTGTCTTCCCATCAAAAGATTAAATTTTTGATCTGTTCCACCGATCTCGATATCACTTTTAAGTTCAACAGAGTCGTATCCCTGAAGTAGCGGATATAAAAACTCTGAAATAGAAATACTCTGTCCACTTTTATAACGTTTTTCAAAATCATCACGTTCAAGCATACGTGCTACATTGAAAGTCGTAGTCAGTGCAACCATCCCTGCAGCACCAAGTTTATTGAGCCAGGTAGCATTAAATACCACTTCTGTTTTACTTTCATCAAGCATATTAAAAACCTGCTCTTGATAGGTTTTTGCATTGGCCATAATGGTCTCATTATCAAGTACTTTTCTTGTTTCACTCTTTCCTGTGGGATCACCTATGGTTGCTGTAAAATCACCGATGAGAAGCTGCACACGTCCCCCATGCTTTTGAAATGCTCTTAGCTTTTGAAGAAGTACGGTATGTCCTAAGTGTAAATCTGCACCTGTAGGATCAAAACCTGCTTTGACTGTATAGGTAGTGCCATCATCATAATATTTTGAAACCAATTTCTCAATACGTTCCATATCTATGACTTCTGCCGTACCTCTACTTATCTCTTCTAATGCTTTTTGTACCATTTTTAACTACCCTCTTTTTATTTGTTATATGCGTCATCTAAACTAATGATCTCTATAAGTTTAAACTGTTTTGAAATCTTTTCTGCAAGAAACTGTTTTTTGGCTTCACTGCTTTCTACTTCTATCTGACAATACTCTGCTTGTTCTGAATTTCTAATGCCTAATTCTATACTCAATATATTGAGGTTAAGTAGTGAAAGTTTTGCCAGTAAATCGGCCAAAATACCTTTTTTATTTTGAAGACTTATAATGAGTCTGTATCTAGAGAGTTTAGAGCCACTCCAACTCACTTGGATCATTGCTTCACCTTCTAAAATTTTCTGGTACGCTTTCTTGCATAATTTGTGGTGTATAATAGCTTTACTCCCCTTATAAAATGCAACGATCTGATCACCGACTTTAGGATGACAGCAATAATCAAACTCTACGCCATCAATAGACTTATTTGTGAAGAATTTAAAATGTTCCAACTTCCTAATATATGGTTTTTTATAGCCTTTTTTCAGCAGTTCCCAAAAACGTACTTCTTTGGTGCCCATATAATCTGCGACTTTATGTATGGTATCTTTATAATAATCAAGTTGACCCGGTAATTTATAAATCGAATCATTGTGTTCCATACCTTTAAGTAACTCTCTCATCGCCATACTCTCTTGAGAAAATAATGTACTCAAAATATTATAGGCACTTAAGGTATCTGATTCTTTTATTCTAGCTCTACAGGCACTTCTTATGCCATCTTGTGCTTTGGATGTTTTCACTGTATCTAGCCATGAACAATATAAATGGGGTGATTCATCTTTAATAATCTTTACAATATCACCATTCTTAAGAATCGTTAAAAGTGATGATTTTTGCTTATTTATCAATGCTTCAATGGCATTTTCACCTACTTCAGAATGAATAGCATAAGCAAAATCGAGTGCAACAGAACCTTTAGGTAACGTATAATAATCTCCTTTAGGCGAAAACACTGTGATGTCTTCAGAAAAAAGATCTGATTTTGCTAATTCATAGAATTCTTCTATAGATTCATTTTGATAATGTAAACTTTCCAGCCATCCCAAATTTACACTGTTGTCTCCACCTTTATATTTCCAGTGTGCAGCAACACCATATTCTGCAAGTCTATGCATCTCTTTGGTACGTATTTGGGCCTCCACAATACCTTCTTCATCGAACAATGTGGTGTGAATGGTTTTATACCCATTTTCCTTTGGCACAGCGATATAATCTTTAAATCTCGATATGAGCGGGGTAAATCTTAAATGCATTAGTCCCAACACACGATAACATTCTATGGGTTCTTTCACGATGATACGAATGGCTAAGAGGTCAAGCACTTCTTCTATACTGACACCTTTACGGTGCATCTTGAGATAGATAGAATAATAATGCTTCACTCTGCCGATGATTTCATACTCACCTTTTTTGAACCCATCCTTATCCATCGTATCTTTTACATTTTGAATGAAAGCATTGAGTTTAAACTTTAAATTTTGGGAATTAGATTTGATATACGTATCTATTTCCCTATAATCTTCAGGATAGATATAGTAAAAACTGAGGTCTTCTAAATGATTTTTAAGTTTCGATATGCCCAATCTGTGTGCTATAGGTGCATAGACTACTAGAGTCTCTTCAGAGATACGTTTTTGTTTTTCAGCACTCAGTGCATCAAGCGTGAGCATATTGTGTAATCGATCACAAAGTTTAATAACAAGTACACGTACATCTTTTATAGAAGCGATAAGCATTTTTCTAAATGTGAGTGCAGAGTTGATAAGCCTCTCATCTGAACCTGAGGGAATTAGCTCTTCATCACGCATCTGAACGATTTTAGTCAATCCTTCAACCATATGTGCAACATCATATCCAAATTCACGTTCCAAATCTTCAATCGTATAACTTGTATCTTCTACAACATCATGTAAGAGCGCAGCTTGTACCATCATTTCATCGTTGGATATTTTCGCCGTAATGGCTGCAACCAATATAGGATGAACAATATAAGGTTCTCCACTCTTACGTACTTGTCCTTTATGTGCTTCTAAAGAAAGTGTTAATGCTTGTGTGGTAGCAGGTAGGGGGGATGGAAGTTGTTCCCAAAGAAGAGTACTGGCCTCTTCTATAGTATGTATATTTTTAGCTTTATCGAGAAAAGCATCCAAAAGGATTTAACCTTCTAAGCTTACAGTGATCATGCCTTCAGCTATTTCTTGAAGTGCAATATCTGAATATTTCATACCTGATGTATCTATCTCTAAAAGTACTTCAGCACCATTCGCAATAGATTCTGCTCTTTTACCTACGGCATTTGCCAAAAGATATTTATCAAAATCTACTTTCTCTAGTGCTATTGCTGTTAATTGTTCTGTTCTCATATCTATTCCTTTATTTTTTCATTCTCTATTTTACAACGGAACAAAGGCTCATGTCACCTTTGATAATTGCAAGAAGATTACCTTTTTCAAACATGTTACATACAACAATAGGCAATCCATTCTCTTTGGCCAAAGCAATCGAAGTATCATCCATCACTTTAATGTTCTCCATTAATGCCTGATCATAGGACAATGTATCAAGTTTAACGGCATCATCAAACTTGTTAGGGTCTTTATCATACACACCATCTACTTTAGTCGCTTTAATAAGAAGTTCAGCTTCTATCTCTGATGCTCTAAGTGTTGCTGCAGTATCTGTTGTAAAGTAAGGATTTCCTGTACCTCCTGCAAAAACAACCACACGACCTTTTTCCAAATGTCTTCTGGCACGACGCACAATAAATGCTTCACCTATTTCCTGCATATCAATCGCAGATTGAAGTCTGGCATTTAACCCTGCATGTTCTAAAGCTTCCTGGATAGCCACACCGTTAATCACAGTTGCAAGCATACCCATGTAGTCACCAGATGTTCTTTTGATAATGCCATCAGCAGCAGCACTTACACCACGGATAATGTTACCACCACCCACAACAATTCCTACTTCAACACCGGCATCTACAAGTGCTTTAATTTCACCTGCAATAAAGTTCAAAATTTGGGTATCAATCCCATACCCTTTTTCACCCGCTAATGCTTCACCAGAAAACTTTACCAATACTCTTTTAACCACAGATGCACCTTTATATAATTTCGCGATTATATCCAAATGTGGTTTAGGAGGCGTTTAAACTTTTAAGTGCTATATTTTTATCAGTTTTAACGGGTTGATATGTTTAGAATCTTTTGTCGCTTGAAAGATAAGCTTGCTATTCACTTTTCCTACGACATATCCTTTTTGTATTTTTGCACCCACATGAATGGTAGGAGCAATCTTTGAGAGCCCCGCATAGACAGTATGTATCTTACTACTATGAGCGACGACCACTACCTTACCTAACATACTGCTTTTCCCTGCAAACACCACTTTTCCATTCAATATATTTTGTACTTTTGAGTTTGTCACCGGTGACTTCAAAGTGATAGATTCGTTAAAGATCTTTATCTTATAAATCGGATCAACATAGGTACCAAACTTCTTAACAATTTTTGCTCCAGGTAAAGGAGAAATAGTTTTTCCTCCTCTATAAGCGTATGTTTTAGACCTTTTATAAGAAGAATTTACCTGTCGAACTTTTTCACTTTCTTTATACACTTTTTGCTGTTCTTTTTGTGCGGCAGTGGCTGCTAAACGTGCTTTTTTTCTGGCTTCTTCTGTTTTTGCCTGCCTTAAATCCTCTTGGGCTTTTCTTTCTTTAGCACGTGCCCATGATTGCGCTTCGCGTATCTCTCTTTGTCTCTCTTTTTCAAGACGCATTGCTTCTTTTTCTGCCGTAGCTCTCTTCTGTGCTTTTTCTACTTCTTTTGTATGTAAAATATTCAATTTTGCCAAAGTGGTCCGAAGAGAATTCTGTTTGTCTACGATCTTTTCAAGTTGTGCATTATATTTTTCTTCATCTCGGGTAAGTTTTTTACGTAATTTCTCTTTTGCCAATTTTTTTTGCGCATAATCTTCTCTTTTTTTCACAATTTGTGTAATCTGATTTTTTGTAGTATGACGTAAATTAACCTTCTGTGCTTTGTGTATTTTTAACTTTTCAATATCATTCTTTAATGCCACCAACATCTTAGTGTTGTGATTTTTATAGGCTACATAAACTTCTTCTAAAAGTATAGATTGCTGCGTAGGTTCATGCGCTTTTTTCATCGCGAACACAATAGAAAATTGTTCCGAAAGTAAAGAGATGAAAGCTTTATGTTTTTCCTCTAATGCAATACTTGTTTTTGTTAATTCTTCTTCAGATTTTTTCAATTCACTTTGTAAGGATATATACTCTTTTTCTCTTTCTTCCTGATCTTTTTCAAGTTCACCTATCTTCTTCTCAAGATAGACAATGTCTTTTTGAGCAGATTGCATATCTTTTGCAATCTTGCTTAACTGTCTGCTTGCTTTTTTCTTAGCTGCTGCATTAGCAGAAAGATTTTGTTTAGACTTCTCAATCTTCGAAGTCGTCGATGCACCATGGAGTAAACCTATAGCTACAAAGCAGAGTAGGATGTAGGATTTCACTCCTCCACTCCCTTACTGCTAAAAACAACCGTATACACAGCAATAATCACAATCAAAATTGCAGCACCCAACAAAATCCCCATATCACCAAATTTAAAAAGTGCTTCCTGGTTTTGCGTCATAATCTCGATACCACTTTCTGAAGCCCAGTACAACTTAGTATATAGGAAAATACCAGAAACCAACAATGTAGAAAAGAGAGCATCTAAAAAAGCTACTTTAAACAGTACCCCCGCTCTAAGCATCAAAGGTGCACCAAATATTTCCATGACTTGCATGCGCTCTTTATGTGCATATTTCCAAATTTCCATTTGTTTCATAATAAGAAAAAGACTCACAACAGCCATGAAAGCAATAAAAACTTTCAATACAAATTTTACAAAAGAAAAAAGTCTATAACTCGACTGATAACTACTGCCAAATGTTTCAACTTTTTTAATGTTACTCTCTGCTTCTAAATCTTTTTTAATTTTTTCCAATCCAGAAGTATGCAAGTATGAATCTAATCCTAGATTATAAAAATAAGGTAATGCAGCCAATATCTCTTCACTGCCACTTTCACTTACCCCTTTTGCAACTTCAGAAACGATACTCTCACGTTGTATCTGTTCAGCACTACTGATATGATCATTAAGTGTTTGAAACGCTGAAAGTTCCATAGGCTTTTTTGTCACAACCAGCATCGAATAGCCCTCTTTAAGACTTTTTTCATAAGTGTTGGTTGTACGTTCAAAAACCAGATAAAATTCAATACCCAATAAGATTGCCATAAGTGGCAAGATAAACATAAGATGATTTTTAATGAACTTCATACACACCCTTGCTCTCTATAATAAAATGTCTGTAAGGCAATGAAAAAATGGTTGGGATCTTATGTGTTACGACCAAAATGGTTGTATCAAGTTGTTGACAGGCATTTTCCATTAAGTCCCAAATCACATTGGATGAATAGTCATCAAGGTTACCTGTAGGCTCATCTGCCAAGATCACCACTGGATTTTTTGCCAATGCCCTTGCTACACCAACACGTTGCTGTTCACCACCACTCAGTTCCAGTGGATACCTGTCTGCATGTTCTGGAAGCTTAACGTGCTTAAGGAGTCTGTGTGCCTGTGTTTCCTGTATCTCAGTTGGATATCCTGCTATCATTAAAGGCAAGACCACATTTTTTTTCACTGTCCATTCATTTACCAGTTTATAATCCTGAAAAATAATGCCCATATGTGTTCTGAGTTCTTGAAGTTTAGTTTGGCGTATAGTCGAGAGGTCAAGCCCACCGACCACAAGGTTACCTTCACTTGGTTTCAACTTTCCATACAGTGCTTTAAGCAGCGTTGATTTACCCGAACCACTAGGCCCTGTGATAAAAACAAATTCACCCTTTTTAATACTAAAATTAGCATCCTTAATAATCTCTTTCCCTCTTTTACCATACGTAAGGGTAAGATGTGAAGCATGAATCACATTTGACATGTTCTATTCTCCTTCTATGAGCATCAATTGCTCAATCAGTTTTTGATGTGCCTGAAAGTTCACTGTCGTCTTCACTGGAGAGGAAACAAAATACCTGCACGTATCTTCTTCTAGTAAAATATATTTGTGCTCAGGTCTGTCAAAACTTCCAAAAGCACATTTGATCAATAAACTGTGTGCATCAATCTTATACACACGTTCAAAGTGTATAAAATACCCCTCAAAAACCAATGCTTTTTGAGGTAAACGCTCTTCTATACCTTGTGTATATTTTACATCATTAAAATTAAAATCTACAGTGATTTCTTGTGCTTCAGACTCCTGCGAGCATTTGACATAAACATCATAAATGTCTTTTTGCTGTTTAAGCCACCTAGCCTCATATTTACTGGTCACTTCCAAAGCTTCATTTTTGCGTATCTCCACCTCAACTTTAGGCACAGAAAAGAAAGTTTCCAATGCATACCAAAAATATTTGTCACTGTCTGTACGTAGCTCTAAACGTCCATCTTTTCGTAATACCCTCATAGACTCATTTAAAAAACTTGGACTAATCACCCTTCTATGCGGTTTTTTATCCCAAGGAACTGGAAAGTGTACAAATATCTGTTCACATACATTTGAAGGCAGCATTTCTAAAAAGAGTCTGGCATCGTAATTCACTACCCAAATATTATCAAGCGCTTGAAGTTCTATCTGCTTAAGTACCTGTTGCGCAGAGGGTGTGTGTATCTCCAGTCCTATAAAAAGTGTGTCAGGGTTCTTTTTCGCCTGATACAGTAAATGTCGTCCACTTCCAAATCCTACCTCAACAGAGATCTTCTTTTTAGGATAGTTCATACTTTCAAAATCTTCTATCTTTTTAAAATACTCTGATGAAAGTGCTGTTTTTGTGTTTGATATCGTAATATTTGAGGAGAGTATGTCCAAGTTTAACTCGTTTGAAACACACTCCAGTGCCTCTTTAAGAAGATTTACCTTAAGTGGTCTACTAACTTTGTCATACTTCAATAAGTAAGCTTTTTCATCTGGTTTAACCTGCAGTAAAAATTCTTCTCCTGCATGTTCAACACCGATGAGTATCTCATCACGGGTAAGTGCTTTGGCACAAAAAGTCATGATTGCACTTTTTTCTAACTGTTTGTCTACTATGGTAGTATCAAATGGTGTAACTTTTAAATGTGGCATTATTCCTGCTTATAATGTGATTTTTGCTGCATAGCTAGGATACGAGCGTATCTTGTCATAGCTTTGTGCAATGATCCGATAGCTATATGTTTGTCCACCTCTGACAAAAGTATCAATATATTCAGCCATCAATTGTCCATGTACCTGTGAAACAAATTTCCATTCAGATCCATTCACTGAGCGCTCTACGATATAGCTATTCACACTCGGATTTGTATGTGGCTTCCATAAAAGCTTTACCACGTAGGATGAAACTTTATAAGCCTTAACAAAAGAGACTGCCGAAAATGCAGGCAATGTTCTCACTTTAAGAGGTGTACTACGTCTTGATTCTTTTCCAAAAGAAAAAGTACTGAAAGTATAATGATACATACTCTCTGCTTTCACATGTGTGTCTACAAAGTGTGTTGCATAACGATTACCCACTGTTCCTATACGTATAAAAGTTTGTCCATTTTTAGAAGCATCTGCTCTATAAATGTTTATCCCCTGTATACGATGATCATCGATCTTCTCCCACTCAAAGCCCACAGAGTTCATTTTAGGTAAAGCATGTATCTGCGTAATAGGTTTTAGTGTAGGATCCACACCATATGTCATCAACCCCTTAACAGCACCACAGCCGTTAAAGAGTAGTAAAGAGAGTACCCAAAATATGAGGGTTGATTTTTTCATCGACTTCACCTTGATCAAAATTTTTGGATATATACATTTTCATGTCATCAAAAAGCGGGGCAATGAACTCCATTCTTTGACCACTTACGGGATGGACCAAATACAGTAAATATGCATGCAGATTAACTCTCGAAATTTTATCCCTTTTGCTCTTAAATCCATATAAATCATCGCCCAAGATATGACGCCCAAGTGTATTTAAATGTACTCGTATCTGATGGGTTCTTCCTGTAAACAATTTTGCTGCTATAAGCTCAACACCCTGTGGACTTGTAAGAAGTTTCACAAAAGCAGTTTTAGCAGATCTTCCATCATGAACAATATCCATCTTGAGCCTATTTTTAGGGTTACGTCCTATGGGTTTGTTGACTACAATATCATCTTTAAGCGGACAATCGATCAGAGCCAAATAATAGCGTCCCATACTCTTGTCTTGTAGCTGAACACTAAGTGCTTCATGTACTTTGTTATCCTTGGCAACTACCAATGCTCCCGTAGTCTCTTTATCTATACGGTGCACGATGCCATAACGTTCTTCTCCACTAATAGTCGAAAGCGAAATGCCTTTATGTATCAGCCAATCTACCAATGTAGGCTCTTTGACTGAAGGTGCAGGATGCACAACAAGTCCCGAAGGTTTATTGACAACCAAAAGATACTCATCTTCATAGAGTATCTCTACATCAAAATCGATAGGAGGGGCGATTCTTTTTTCTGCTTCTTTAAATGTATAAGAAACCATATCTCCCTCTGACACTTTAAAACTACTCTTTATAATCATTTTGTCATTGACACTGACAAACCCATCCTTTACAAGCTTTTCAACCTGGTTTCGGCTGACATCAAGCTGGCTTGCGAGTATCTTATCGAGGCGGCCTGCTGTTGTGGCGGTAAAGGTATCCATACTTACTTAAAAGAGTCAGTCTTCATGCTTACAAGGCTCGTCTACTAAAAATTGTTTACGTACCCAGCCTATTTTTCCATTTGCATCTACTTTGCACCATACCGGGTATTTCCATGCTGCAAAAGATCTTTTTGTTTCATCCATCGCATCAAGTTCTTTTTGAGTGATCTCTCTCATACAACCAAAATTTTGAACACACCCTTCTGTCCATACACTCGTATAGATTTTTTTTGCTTTACGATCAGGTTCTACGCTTAAAGCAAGCACTTCACAGTTTTTAATTAACTTGACCGTAAATTCTGAAGGGTATATCTTTTCATGTTGAACCACATCTGACAGGTCTAGATCATCATCTGCAACCACACTGGCAAAAAATATACTTAATAATAAAAACAGTTTCATAGTCTCTCCTTTAGATCATCTCTATCCCAACGTTTGGGATCAAGAAAAGTATCATCATGTATATGTTTAAAGGATGCTTTAAACATTTTAAACACATCCTTATTCTCTTTTTCAAGTCCGGCTAACCACGCTTTTGTAGAAGCTCTAGCATGAGGCATCTTCACATCTTTTAACATAGCAGGACAAGCTTCATCACCTATCACCTGCAAGTTGTTATCTTCTGCAAAGGCACGCAGTTGTGTCTCTCTTGTCTGTATCAAAGGTCGTATCAAATGAAAACCTCTGCTTGTTTTATAGATAGGTGCCAAAGCTCTCATGCTCCCATTATAAAACATATTCATAAAAAAGCTCTCTACTGTGTCATCAAAATGATGCCCAAGAGCTACTTTAGTAAACCCGCCTTCTTCTGCAAAAGTGTAAAGCGCTCCCCTTCTCATACGTGAAAAATAGGAACAAAATGAAGAATTTTCACGTATCGTATCATTTGAAATTTCATAAATATTTGTATCATACACACTATGTTTTATACCATATTCTTTACAATGTTCTGATAAAAAAGCATAATGTTCATCAGGCATACCATACTTTACAGTGCAAGCTTCAAAATCAAAGTTAAAAGGTGCATGCCGCTGTATATGCTTCATAATATGCACAAGTGCGAGAGAGTCTTTGCCTCCACTCAGTCCAACCAGTACTTTATCTCCCTCACCTATAAGTCTAAACTCTGCATTGGTCTTACCTACGAGCTTAAGTAACTTTTTGCTTATGGGTATGCTTTTGGAGGCGACACGTCTTTGATTATCTTCCAAGTTCATCCACCATGCTGAGGATAAAATCAGCAGATATTTTTGCTGAACTCTCCAAAAATGTATCAAAGTTAAAACTTGCATCCATATCTGCACTGTCTGAGATTGCACGCAAGACAAAGAAAGGCACATTTAAGGCATTACAAACCACTGCTACACTAGCACCTTCCATCTCTAAAGCATCTGCCTTAAAAGTGCTACCTATCCAATTTTTACGCTCTTCATTTGCCACAAACTGATCTCCAGTTGCAATGACACCTTCTTTAAGTATTAGTCCTTTTTGTTTGGCTACATCTTTCGCAACATTACGCAGTGTTGTATCTGTATTGATAAACACGTCACCTTCAGGTACATACCCAAAAGGATGCCCAAATGCTGTAATATCTAGATCATGTTGACAAAGACTCTGTGCAATAATTAAATCACCAATATGTAATTCATCATTGATCGCTCCAGCTACACCCGAAAATAAAAGTAAATTACAAGCAAACTTTTCTATCAGTATTGTTGCAGTTAAAGTGGCAAACACTTTTCCTATTTTAGAATAAGCTACAACTACCTCTTGTCCATTATAAGAACCTTCATAATACGTGTTAGCCCCATAACTATGGTTTCTACATGGTCCAATTTACTGATGATAGGTTCTATCTCTTCGGGCATTGCACCCATGATGGCAATTTTACGACTGCTCATATTTATCCTAGTTTTGTGATCTCTTCAATAGCTGTTTCCAACGAAGCCATGTCAGAAATGACAAAATGAGGTTTTGTCGTTGCTTTACGGTTCAATCCTTTAAGGACACCTCCGTGCCCAAATTCCACATAACAATCAACATTGTCATCAAAGTCTGCAATAGACTGCTTATAAAGTACTGGAGAGACTAACTGTTTAGGCAGCAGATCCAATGCTTCCTCTTTTGTATCGTAGGTACTTGCTGTTACATTTGAGATTACTGGCGCAATAAACTCATCTTTTAACATCTCAGTAAGCTTTTCAGATAATGGTGCCGTAGCACTTTCAAGAAGTGGACAATGACTTGCCACTGACATATTTAGAAGCATCGCTCTTTTTGCCTTGGCTTCTTTCAAAAGTGGTGCTAAAACTTCAAGATCAGATTTAATACCGGCGATCACTATCTGTCCCTCAGCATTATAATTTACAGGCCAAACCTTCAATCCTTCTTTTCTTTGTGCATCACAGATCTCTTCAACTACCTCATCAGAAAGACCAAGGGATACCATCATCCCACATCTTGTCCAGCACATGCTTCTGCCATAAGTTTACCACGAAGATTTACCAGTTCCACAGCATCTATAGCATCTATAGCACCTACTGAAACCAATGCAGAGAACTCCCCCAATGAATGGCCCAATGCATATACAGGCTTAATAGGCATTTCATTTTCAAAAAGCTTGTGCGCTATAGAAGATACAAGTAAGATTGCGGGTTGAGTAAACTCCGTTTTTTCAAGCTTGTCATTCTCTTCGAAAAGCAGATTTTCAAAGTCGATACCTGTTCTTTTGCTTGCATCAACAACCATCTGTTTTGCAATATCTGAATTGTTAAAAAAGTCTTGACCCATCCCTACTGCCTGTGAGCCTTGTCCTGGAAATAAAAATGCACATTTAATTGACATACATGTCCTTTTGAAGTATTAAAATATTTTATGTATTTTACCATCTTTAAATTATGATACGATAGTAATCCTCAACAAGCAGGAGGATTATGATAAATAAAAGTGTATGGAAGTTATTTTTGATGCAATTCTTTTTTTATTTCTTCAATGAGTTTTTGTAATTCTATATGATATTTCCCTGGATAAATAGGCAATATATCAAGTTTATTGTATACAAAAATAAGATTAATGGTCTCAAATAATTTCATTATACTCTCCGCACCAATAGATTTGGAATGCTTTACAATATCTACACTAAACTCTTTGATTTTATTCACAGATTTATCATTTACGATCTGCCTAAAATAGATATCTGTGCGCTCAAAAGCATCTAAAAATTTTTGTAATTCATGTACATAATTTAAGCCCATTTGTTTTGCGTTGGCTTCTCCTACTGCTTTATCTAACACCGGTACGTCCATCCCTTTTTTGCTTTCGATAACAGTCTGAAATTTTTCTTCCCTTTTGGCATCTGGACTCATAACTTTTTCATTATTTTTAGTGAATTGAAGTACCTTTTGAAGGTCAACAATATTTACTTCTGTTTGCGATCTTATCTTATTGTGCTCTGTCTCGTTTTTAAAAACCGATAGGATCAACTCATAAATACTCGATTTTGTCACAGGTTTTATCAAATGTGTAGAGACACTTACTGTTTTCTTCGCCACTTTATCAGCACCTTGAAGTAAGACATACTTAAGCGGTATATTCTGCTGTATTTTGACAATCATATGATCAAAGGCATCTGTATGGAATGTATCTTCTACAATCAATATATCATATGGGGTCATATCATTTTTCTGTGCGTTAAATGCATCTATCCCCACATCAACATCATAATGAAAATAACTAAACATCTTTTTAATACTTTGTGCAAGTTTCTCACTCTCTGCTATGACTAAAACTTTTTTATGCATCATTGATACATCCGGTAATCTGTAATGACGTCTATACCCCAATTCATTTATCTTAAAAGGTAACTCAAAATGTATATCGGCATTTTTTTCATAAATAATCTTACCATCTAAGATTTCAATCTCATGGCTTAAATTGGTTTCTATAAATTCTTGTATTTTCTCTCTGACAATGTGTATTTTTTCTATTTTAAACGACATAAATTCTTCATACAAAAAATCTTCAGGAGCGTCAAGAAACAATACGACCTCTTTTGTATCACTATTTTGAAAAATAAAAGTCAACATTTTAGTCAGCAATCTTAACAATACAGTAGAATCACCTCGTAACTCTCTTGGTATGGTTTTTT
>JGI11705J14877_10000658_pt1 | contig 21126 bp, 10 predicted proteins | sample Etolaghawater15m_FD_14877 | JGI IMG/M metagenome (IMG submission 14877)
CACCTCACGATGGACACCCTTGCCGTCCGGCTAACTGTTCCCCTTACCGGGCCAGTAGCGGACTTTCACCACCAAGTCATCCAACCGCCACCACGCGTATCGGAACAACGCCAAGGCTATGGCGCTACGCGCCATGCCTGGCGCACCAAAAAAAAGGGGGCAACCTTGCGGTTGCCCCCTTTTCGTTTAGTGTCGCGGTCCATCCGTTGGACCGCTTTGTTTCACCGCTTACTCCACCCTGAGGATACCGAACTGACCGTTACGGTTTCCACTCGGCATGTAGTCGCGGTACAGGTAGTCACCTGGGATGGCCGCGCTACCACCGGCGTCGAACAGGATCGGCCAGTGCGAGAACACGTGACCCATACCTTCCTGGCCGCCCATGTACTTTTCATGGGGGTTGTGGCCCAGCGCCAGCGATCCGACCAGGGTATCCGGGCCGCAACGTCCGACCAGTCCAAGATCGGCTTCATCCGGACAGACGTAAGGCTCACGCTGCCACAGGTGGCCGTGCAGGACGAAGGTGCCCCCACGATCCGCCGATGCGCCGTTCAGCACGTACATCCGGGTCGCCTGACCAGGTGCGGCCGTGTACACCGGTGTGACGGGGTCGCCGCCAGGCAGGGTGTTCGGCTCGTTCTCGACCAGACCGTTGGCGTACATGGCGTGCGCGTTCGGGACGCTGCCGAAGCTGTTCGGCGTGCCTGCATTGCCGAACGGTACATCCGGTGGCAAATGGAAGCGGAACCAGCTCGGCTCGGCACCGTAGTTGAAGCCGCCATGACCACTATCCTCGGCGCCCTGACGACCCAACTGTCCCTGGTGGATGTTGGAGATGGCGGTACCATCCTTCCAGCGCAGGTTGGTGATCTTGTGGCCGATTGACAGCGCCTCACGGTAGCTGCCGCCGGAACCGGCGCCGCCCACTGGCGCGGTCACGGTAACCTGGGCACGCGTATTACGTGTCATGGTTCCCGTGCCCTGGCCATCCCACACCTGGGTGTCTTCGGCCACGGTCGCGCCCTGCGGCTCGATCACGAGTGAACCGAACAGGCCTTTCTGCGGTTGCTTGTAGCGGTCCGCGGACACCAGGTTGGTAGCGCCGAACTCGACCGGCGTGGCTACGATGGTCACGTTGTCGCCGTTCTTCTCGTGGTGCAGATCACCCGCGTACCACTTGTAGCGTACGACCTCGCCCGGACCGGCCACGGTACGACCGCGGTTCTTGCCGACAACCACACCATCGTCACGGCTCATGTCGTACTCGACCAGCTGCGGATGCATACCGGCCTTGCTCGACGGACGCACGAGGTTGTTGTTGAAGAAGCGCATCTCGCGAGTCATCACAGCATTACCATTGGCGTCGAGAACCGCGTTACCCAGATCGTCGAGCAGCGGGACATCCTGCAGCTGACGCGTGACGACCCACATACCATCCTGCCATCCGGCCAGGTCAGGTGCGCGTTCCGGCAGGCGGTTGCGCAGCACGACCTTGATACAGTCACCCGCATTGGCGCGCAGCACGATCGGCTCGACCGGCGCATCCGGCTTGAGCATGACCGGGCAGCTGGTGTTATTGACACCACCGTTGATACACGCCCGCTTATCGCGACGGTTGCTCGGATCCTCCATCAGGTCACTGGTCATGACGTACATCATGGCGGTCGGATCGTTAAGCGGACCCTCGCCACCACGCAGCGTTTCCAGCACGCCACCGTCACCCTCGACGGTCAGCGACGGTACCACGGTACCACGACGGTTATAGACCAGCGTGCCGCCGTTCGGATCCAGCGGACCCCCGACGTTGTCGCCCAGGCCGTCGCCATCCGAATCACCGCCGAGGAACTCGCCGAGACCACCGCGTCCACGGCCACGACCGCGATCCTCATTGCCACGGCCGCGACGACCTTTGCTGCGACGATCACCGTCGTCACGCACCTGGTTGTTCGACGGAATGGTCACACCCAGGTTGTTGGGCAGGATGTCGTTGGCCAGCGCCACGGTCACGTCAAACTTCTTGACGGGCGCATTCACCGGACACACACCGCTGAACTCGGCCTCGTTGATCACAGCGGCCATTTCCACATTGCTGTTGTCAGGCAGGGTGAACAGGTCATCACGCAGACGACCATAGGTCCGCAAGATACCCCAGGTTCCACTCCAGACACCGTCGCGGGTCGCATCGGTGGCATACAGGTAATCCACCGTGTTGCCGCGCTGGTTCGGATCCGGGTTCATCGGCGACTGCAGGCTGAACTGCTCGGAGATGCCGTGCGCCTGGAAGTTACGCCAGCCGCTGTTCGGCGCGCGGCCGAAGCCGGAACCATTGGACAACCACTTCATACCGTGAATCGTGACCTGATGCTGCTCCTCGGTCGCACCGACCTGGATCTTCACCTTGACCTCGTCACGCTCGTAGGCGCGCATGATCGGGGTGAAGGGGTCGCCCGGACGACGGTCACAGTTGATGCCATCACCCTGGGTACGACGCAGTGAGCGACGGAAGTCACGACCACGATCATCTTCATAGTCGTTACCGGCACGCGCTCCACAGTGTGCAGCCAGCGGATACGGGCTATCACCCATGCTGGTGTTCAGCTGCGGGATCGCACGGTCGGTGCGGCTCTGGAAGGCCAGCGCCAGGTCGCCGGCATCACCGGCTGCCTGTGAACCCTTGGTGCCATCAGGACCCATGGCGTTCGGATCGTATACGCGCAGGCCGACCGGTTCGTTACGATAGTTGACCACCCACATGGAGCTGTGGCTGATGTTGATCGCTTCCGGACACGGACGCGGCACCATCGGCGAGGCATTGGTGATTCCACCAGCGCCATCCGGTCCCGGGCACACGCCTTTCGCCGTGACCACATCGGGGAACGGCACCGACTTCAGCTTCAGCGGCGGATTGATCGCTTCTTCCCAGGCATTCTGGATGGCTGGCGCAGTCGCTTGCGTGGCATTGAACGGGTCGTTCTGGACAATGTCGTTCTTACACGGTCCGAACGTACAGCCCTGGGCAGACGTCTTGGTCCCTGTTAAAGGATCGAGGAATGACGTGATACCCAGCGCGTTGGCGCCCACATAGACACCCGGCTGATACGCATGCTGGAAGTCGGACATCTCGAAGTAGAACTCACGATGGTCTGCGATGTTCTCGGAACCGACCGTCGAACCCACTGGCGCGGTTTCAGGCGGCAGGATCGCGGCTTGCCACGAGGTCGGACCACCGTCACTGCGGGTACCCATCAACTCACCGGTCTCGTTGTGCACCCAGGTCGAACCGGCCGGCTCGGCCAGGATCGTTGAGTACAGCCCGATTTGCTGGAAGGTCGACGGACCGTAGTGGTCATGCGAGAAGGTCATACCCAGTCCACGGTCGACACCAGCCACGTTAACCACCGGATCCATCATGATACGCTGGATCGTGGTACGCGCTCCGAGGTAATCCTGGCCGGCAACGCCCAGGCCAAAATACGGATGCGGCTGCGCAGTCAGGAAGGTCAGGCCGGCCGGGGTACCGCCGATGTCACCCGTGTCGATGGTCGCTACCGGAGCCAGACCGGTCAGGTTAATATCCTGCAGCTGACCCGGCACGGTGCCGGCAGGAACGATACATGCTGCCGGATCGGCCACACAGGCCGCGGCAAGCTCGTTGAAACGATTGATCGCCAGGATACGCTCCACGACCATCTGCGGAGACAGCGTGCCGTCTTCGTAGTTCCAGCCGTTGGCGGCGCCATCGTTGGTGGTCAAATCCCACTTCGGCAGGTGAATGTGCTGGCCGATAATGTCGGTCGGCGTACGAACCTGGAAGTCATCCAGTTCGAACTCGGCCGGTACCAGGTTGGCGTGCAGGATCTTGCCACACTCGAAGGTGTTGAAGCGCATGACCAGCGGCTCGGGCGGACGCTGCTTCAGGATATGCGGGGCGACGTCTTCCCACAGCGAGATGATACGCTCTTGCGGGTAGTGGTAGCCCATCTTGTTGAACACGGCGTCGATCTGGATGTTGGCCACCTTGTAGGTCCGTGGGCTGTCGCTACCGAACACCGAACCACCCTTGGTGTTCAATGTATTCGGATCGCCGTCACCGTCGAACCACGAGCCGGGCACGCCAGACATCAGCGGGGCACCGGTGTCATCGACACAGGGATCGTTGAACGGACCACCCGGAACCGGCGGCGCGCCATTCAAGACAAAGCTGCCCAGGGTAAAACCGTTATCAGCCAGGTTGTTGGCCGCCGACGGGCGGTTACGCACGGCCTGGTAGGCCATTGAGACCTGCTCCATGTCGGTGCCCACCTCGGGGTAGTAGACCGGCTGGGCCAGCTCGACGATCTTGCTCAGGTCGAGACGGCTGTTGGTGTCCTTCGACAGGCCACCGGAGGTATAACCGCGCAGGGCGTGACGCGGCAGACCACCGTCCCAGCCTCCGGCCTGTGCCGGATTGTAACCCGCATTCTCGGCGCCAACTTCAGTCAGCATGTCGAGCGGCGGGGTCGGCATACGTTGACCCACTATACCCTGTGGGCAGATGTCATCTGCGGTCGGGGTGCCACACTCGTTTCCAGCCAGCCAGAACGGGAAGCCCGGCGAGACGTCGTCGGCCGTGCCCAGCACGCCGTCAGCGCCCGCAACCGAGCTGCGGTCAACCACAGCCTGAGCCGAGTCGAAGATACCATCCGGACCACTCAGACGACCCAGGACATTGGCGCCACCGCGGTCGACCGCGATCACGTGGACCTTGGCCGGCATCTGCGGCATGGCCTTGCCCGGCAGCGGGACGATCGCGGGGATCGGAGAGCCGTCCGGCAGTTCGCCGTCGGGCAGCGCGCGTGAACCGGCGGCGGGCTTGCCGCTGCGCAGATCGAACGGGTTGTCGTGGAAACCGGTCGCGGTTTCAGAGACGGCCAGCTTGGTGCCGACTTCCATCACGTCGTGAATACGGATGTGGTACCACATGCCTTGCGCAAAGTGCGGGTAGAAATGGCAGTGATAGATCGCGTCGCCAGACGTCTTGTTACGGTTACCGGCGCCGCCGTTGGTCAACTCGTAGGTGTGTCCCGAACCGGGCAGGATTTCCTGCGCATCGAGGTAGTTCGAGTTGTCGTCATTCGGATTCTGTAACCACTGCACGTTGTGCATGTGGTGGATATGCTGTTCGTGCGCACCCGCATGGATGTTGCGCATCTTGATCGCATCGCCCACGTAGGAATGGTGAACGTTCGAGGGGTCTTCCTGATACAACGCGTAGTTGCCGGCAATCGGGCCGTTCACCAGGTTGACCGGGTCACGCCAGCAGCTCGCGCCGGCAATGGCCGACGGATCGCATTGCTCGATACCGGTGTTGGCCGGGAACTGGACCAGCATGGCCGGGTCGCCGACGGTCTGTGACGCCAGGAAGAATTCCTCGTAGGCGCAGTCGGTACAGTCGTGCATCGGGCCCGTGCGCAGACGGTTGGAGATGATCTCGGAACCGATACCACCGGAACCGTAGTTGATCATGAACGCGTCCTTGACACCCGCCAGGGTGTATTGCAGGACCGGATCGGCATACCAGCGCGGGAACACCTGGGCGGTGGCCACTTCGTCGTGGTAAATCGACGCGAATTCGCGGAACGGCTCCAGACGGTTCGGGTAGGACGGTACGTTCTTGCCCACGGATTCCAGCGGGTAGGTGCTGGGCGGGAAGCTGCCATCCGGATTGGGGCCGGCAATGATCGCGTTGATATCGGCATGCACCAGTTCATTAGAGGCGGTCAGCATGTTGATGATCGGCAGACCGGCCTTGCCTTCGGAGATCCACGGCTCGACGTTCGGGTACTTGGCCTCGTAATCGATGATCGGCTGACCACCCGGATTACAGTCGACGCCCACAACCTGGCCCGCAGTACAATCCGACGGGACCGTGTCGACCGTGGCCAGACGCATCTCTTCTTCGGTCATCTGCGAGCGGTACATGCGAGCGCCCTTCGGCTGCACGTTCAGCTGGGCGAACATACCCATGCCCAGGTTACCGGCGCTTGACTCGGAACCGATCGTCGCACCATAGCTGTTGACCACGAAGGTGCCTTCTTTCGGCGTGTACAGCTTGTAGGTGATGGATGCGCCAGGACCGACCAGGCCACCCTTTAAGGTGCCCTCGCCACAGATAGCCCTGGCACCGGCGCCCTGCGCGCCCGGGTTCTTGCCAACCAGCGAACCGTCGCTGTTGATGCTTTCCAGCAGCTCAACACCCGAGGCATGGAAGCCCGCACAACGATCTGCAACCTGGTCGTTGTTCAGCAACAACGGGTTGATCCGCGGATCGTCGTCCGCCGTGCCCAGTATGCCGTCGGGGCCCGCCGCATTGTCGTTCGGGTTCGCACGCGGGTGCAGCAGGTTGGTGAAGTTCACCGTCAGGCATGAGCCTTCCACGGAACGCACCACCAGCGGACGCGGCCGCTTGTCCGGACGCAGCTCGACTTGACCCGCGCGACAACCACCTTGTATCTGCGAGCAGGGCTTGCCGTTATCCGAGTCCTGCGGGTTACCCCGGTCGAAGTGGATCACGTCGCGCTCGAGCGCATAGCTGATAAAATTCGGGTTTTGAGCGCCCAGACGATTGAATACCGTCGGGCTGTCAAAAACCACCACGTTGGCCGTGATGGTGCGATCGCACTGCACGGCGAGCGCCCCCGACGAATGCATCATGGCCGCCGAGGCCATACACATCGCCAGCACGCCGAGCCCTCGCTTACCGCGAGGCATCACACTGCTGTTTTTTGGTTTCATCTTAAGTCTTTCTCCAAATGTATGGGACATGCGAACCGCTTAAAACTGCCTCGCAGCCCATCAAATGCATGAATTGCCACGACCCTAAGGCTTCTGGACCGTGAACACCTATGACCACCCGAAGGTTCCTACCGCAGCTATGCCCCGGATAGCGAACTGCAGCGATAGTAAACCGCACGGATAGCATGGTGATTAAGATATGAAATTCGGGAACCCAAGATAACTGGCAAAGGTCTCAATCTGACCTAAAGGGAAGGACAGTTTTAAAGCTGTAATTTAGTACAGTGCTTTTGCTGTACCAAAGTATAGGGGCTGAATTTTTGATATTTCCCCTTGACATCCAAAACAAAAATGTACATTAATTTTATTAAGCTGAAATGATGTTTTGCCCAACACCTTGTTCTAAAAAGCGAAACAGTTCGGCAGGTACAGGCTCAGGTCGGTGTAATTAAAAATTGGCGCTATTGACAATCAATATGCAGCCCATTTGACCGACCTGATCATAAAAATCTTTAGGCGTCAGCCAAGCTGGCTACGGTCATGACTGATTCAACCTGGCTCTGACACCTAATTTATGCAGTGTGTTTAAAATGTGTGAAAAATATCTACTCGAACACTTTGGATGGCCAGTTTTGCGAGGTCGCCCATGTTAAGTAAAGACTGGACCAGGCCCGACATACGGGTGGCAATCTATGGCCCGAGCCCCATCTTCAGGATCGGGCTGGAAATCATCACCCAACGCCATCCACAAGTGAGCGTTGTAACGTCTGGCGCTGATTATAACGACCTGATCGAACCTCGCAGCGATGCTGTCTGCGACATCCTGATCGCCGATGTGACCACAAGCTGCCAGAAGAGTTTAACCGCGCTGAAACTCTTTCAGCAGTTGCATCCCAATGTCAAAATCATGGCCTTCATCGAGCCCGAACAATTCTATTCCATGATTGCCCCGGCCTCATTGAATGCCTACTGTTTTCAGGTCAAGACATCGTCACCGGAAGAGATACTGAGCAATCTGGAAGATGTCTACAAGGGCAAAACCGTCGTGGCCTCATCTCTGGCGCAGGCCTATATTTCGCGCGTCTCGCAAACGCAATCGTCGAAAATGCTCAATTCACTGAGCCAGCGTCAAACACAGGTTTTGAAGATGATTGCACAGGGTAAAACCAACAATGAAATTGCCGATGAATTGCGCATTACCGAACCGACCGTGAAGTTTCATGTGCGGTCCATTTTCAACCGCCTGAGCGTAAAAAATCGCACCCAGGCGGCCAAGATGTGGACCTCGGTGAAATCGGTATTCGCGCTATTCTTCATTCTCGGCGGCACGATGCTGGAAGTGTCCTTCGCCGAGCTATGAACGATGACCGGGGGTGGAAATTCGCCGATAACCCCCGCCCTTTAAAACCTGTGAACCCCTGACTGATCCAGGGGTTCAGCGGCTTCTGTCAATACTAATTGACCCGTTCAATTTTTACCGCGTTATACTTGAACCCCGGTATTTTCGACACCGGGTCGAGGCTATCGTTGGTTAACAGGTTCACCGCCGCCTCGTGGTAACAGAACGCCATGAACACACTACCCGGATAAACACCATCATCGCATTGCGCCCTCGCCTCTAGCCGCCCCCGGCGAGACATCAGTTTTACTCGACACCCATTTTCCAGGCCGAGGTTTTGAATATCAGTCGAATTCAGGTACAGAACCGGCTCTGGCTGCAACTCATTCAATACGCTCGCGCGGCGTGTCATGCTTCCGGTATGCCAGTGTTCCAGCTGCCTGCCGGTTGTCAAAACCAACGGAAAATGATCGTCTGGCAACTCATCGCTGCAGACATATTCGGCAGGCACGAAATGCCCACGTCCCGTTTCGCTAGGAAAGCCATCAACAAAAAGTACCTCAGTCCCAATATCGCCAGAATTAGTCAAGGGATAGGTCAGGCTTTGCTGTGCATCCAGACGCTGCCAGTCCATACCCGCAATACTCGGCATGGCGCCTCGCATTTCAGAAAAAATATCTTCAACCTGCGTGTAATCCCAGAATAGACCCAATCGATTGGCCATCTGCTGAATGATCCACCAATCCTGCTGCGCATCCCCCGGTGCTTCGATGGCTTGACGCCCCATCTGCACACGTCGGTCGGTGTTGGTGAAGCTGCCATTTTTTTCGGCAAAAGCAGCCGCCGGAAGAATGACATCTGCAAAACTGGCTGTTTCGGTAAAGAATATGTCCTGCACCACAAGATGATCGAGGTTCGCCAGCGCCGTGCGAGTGTGTTCAAGATTGGGGTCGGACATGGCCGGGTTTTCACCCATGACATACAGGCCGCGAACATCCCCCCGGCTGGCCGCATGCATGATCTCGACAACCGTCAGACCTCGTTGATCACTCAGCTCGCAACCCCAATAATTCTCGAACCATTGACGCGCCCCGTCATCATCCACCGGCCGGTAATTGGGGTACATCATCGGTATCAGCCCGGCATCTGATGCACCCTGCACATTATTTTGACCCCTTAACGGATGGAGACCCGTTCCGGGCCGACCGATGTGCCCCGTCATCAGAGCGAGTGCGATCAGGCAGCGCGCATTGTCGGTACCATGAGTATTCTGGGAAACACCCATGCCCCAGAAAATCATTGACGCTTTGGACGTGGCATAAAGTCGCGCAACATCACGAATATGCGATGCGGGTATGCCACATAATGCCTCGACTTTGTGCGGCGGGTAGGATTGAACCGTTAGCGCCAGCTCATCAAAACCCGTGGTGCGAGCAGCGATAAAATCACGATCGATCAGATCCTCGTCGATGATGCAATACATAATGGCATTGAGCAGGGCCACATCGGTATCCGGCCTGAATTGAAGATGCCAATCGGCATGCCGACTCAGATCGGAACGATACGGATCAAGCACAATCAGCCTGGCGCCTTTTTTAACCGCATTTTTCATGAAAGTGGCGGCGACTGGATGGTTAACAGTCGGTTTCGCGCCAATGACCAGTATAAGCTCGGCTTTTTCCACATCCGACACCGGATTGGATACCGCACCCGAACCTATACCTTCAAGTAGCGCAGACACAGACGATGCATGACACAGGCGCGTGCAATGGTCGATATTATTAGTGCCAAAGCCGGTGCGGACCAGTTTCTGAAAGAGATACGCCTCCTCATTGCTGCCCTTCGCCGAACCAAATCCAGCCAGCGCATGTGCACCCTGTTGGTCCCGAATGGCGGCAAACTTCCCGGCGGCGAGATCGAGCGCCTCCTGCCAACTCGCCTCGCGAAACAAGGTCATCATGTCAGCCGGTGCAACCGGCACCGCTGTTTTAGGCGCATCGGCACGCCGAATCAGAGGCTTTAACAAGCGCCCGTCATGGTGCACATAGTCAAACCCGAAACGTCCCTTGACACACAGCCGCGAACGATTGGCGGGGCCATCACGCCCCTCGGCGCGTACGATGCGATTGCCGCGCACATGCCAGGTCAACAGGCATCCGACGCCACAATAGGGACAGATGCTATCGACACGGCGCTCGTCCCGATTAGTCTCCACATCCAACCCCCCGGCAGGGCTAAGAGCGCCAGTCGGGCAGGCCTGCACACACTCACCACAGGCAACACAACTGCTATCACCCAATGCCCTGGCCTGGTCGAATACAATTCGGGTCATAGCGCCGCGACCGGCCAGCCCGATCACATCGTTGACCTGCTCCTCTCGGCATGCGCGCACACAGCGGGTGCAATGGATACAGCGTGTCAGATCGACCCTTATTGCCGGGTGGCTCGAATCGATATCTGCACTAACCCTCGCTTCAAAACGCGGCTGTCCAATTCCCTCGGTCTGGCACCAGTAATCCAGCTCATCGGCATTGTCCGCCGCAGCGGAGACCTCTGATTTAAGCAACTCCAGCACCATGTTGCGCGCCTGTTGTGGGCGCGCAGAATCGACGAGAACGTTCATACCTGACTGCGGCTTGCGACAACAGGCCGCGGCGAGCACGCGTTCACCCTCGATCTCAACCATGCAACTGCGACAGTTGCCGACCTCGCGATAGCCAGGCTTGTAACATAGATGCGGAATTTTCAAACCCTCGCGCCGCGCCACATCGAGGATGGTTTCGTCCGGTCGGGCCGATACCCGACGCCCCTCCAGCGTGAAGTCGATGCCCTGCGCCATTAGCTGAACTCCTGGGGAAAATACTTCATGGCGCACAGCATCGGGTTGGGTGCGGCCTGGCCCAACCCGCAGATCGAGGCATCCATCATGGTCTGCGCCAGTTCATGCAATAAGGATTGGTCCCATACATCCCGTTGCATCAGTTGCACCGCCCGGGTGGTGCCGACACGGCAAGGCGTGCATTGGCCACAGGACTCATCTGCAAAAAAACGCATGGCATTCAACGCCAGTTCTCGCGCCGAATCGACCTGCGAAAAGACAATGACAGCCGCAGAACCGATAAAACAGCCATAGTCACTGAGGGTATCGAAATCGAGCGCCACATCCGCCAGCGATGCGGGCAACATGCCACCGGATGCGCCGCCGGGAAAATAGCCATACAAGCTGTGACCATCCTGCATGCCGCCGCCGTATTCATCGATCAATTCCTGCACGCTGATGCCGGCCGCAGCACGATATACCCCCGGCTTCCTGACCCGGCCGCTGAGCGAGAACGAACGCATACCGCTGCGACCGCGACGACCGGCACAGGCAAACCAGTCCGCCCCCTTTTCCAGGATATCGCGCACCCAGTACAGGGTCTCCATATTGTGCTCCAACGTGGGATACCCGAACAGGCCACGCTGTGCAATATAGGGTGGGCGCAGACGCGGCATGCCGCGTTTGCCTTCGAGCGATTCGATCAGCGCCGATTCTTCCCCACAGATATATGCACCCGCGCCTCGGCGCAGATGTATGTGCGGCAGCTTAAGGCCCGAGCGCGCCTGCAGCGTGGCGATTTCATCGCCGAGCATACGCTGGATTCCGGGATATTCGTCGCGCAGGTAGATGTAAAGGTCGCTGGCCTCGATGACGAAAGCCGCAATCAAGGCGCCTTCGAGCAAACGATGAGGATCCTGTTGCAGGTAGATGCGATCCTTGAAAGTGCCGGGCTCACCCTCGTCGATATTGACCACGAGCATCCGCTTTGCGGGCTGGCCGCAGACGATGCGCCACTTGGTTGCCGCAGGAAAACCGGCGCCACCAAGACCGCGCAAACCCGATTGCTGCAGCGTGTCGATGATTTCATCGCGTGACCACTGCGCATTGAAACACGCCCGCAGCAGGGTGTAGCCGCCTGCGGCAACATAGGCATCGTACCCGATATAACCGGGAGGCGCGGCTTCGCTGAAGTCCTGTTGCTCAAGCGCGCTGGCCACCCGCTCGACGCTGGCATGGCTGATTGCCTGCCGCCTGAGCATGGCCACCGGGGCCTGATCGCAGCGCCCCATGCACGGCGCGGCGACGACCCTGACGCCCGTTACTTTCCCCAGGGCCTCCAGCAAGCGCTCCGCGCCCGCCAGTTTGCAGCTTAAAGAATCACATACCCGGAGGATGATTTCATCGGCGCTGTCGCCATCGCCAAGCAGACGAAAATGCGAATAAAAACTCGCGATCTCATACACCTCGGCCTGGGACAGGCCAACGATATCGGCAAGCCCCGCAAGGTGCCTGGCGTTGATGCCGTTGTAGCGATCCTGAATGCGATGCAGGTACTCGATGAGTCGATCACGCCTCGGCGTCTCATCGTCAATCAACGCCAGCAGACGGACACGCAACGCCTTGTCGATGATCGGACCTTGCCGGTTTGCCCGGTATTTTGTGGGTTTAGGCGATTTTCTCATGCTTGTATCGATCGACAAATTACGCCGCCTGTCGTCAGGAAATCATTGGCCCGTTGACCAGGCTCGGCAAGCCTGATTGACATACATCAACTTTAAGACCACAAATAACATAGGGTTTACAGGGGGTTTACATCCTGTTCACAACTCGCCAAAAATCCCATGTTAGATTGCGCCCCACACTATAACAAATAAACGCTTCACTCCATCTATTCAACCGGCGGCCTGCCCAGGGGATAACAAAACATAACCCGGGGTTTGAGTCATCAAGTCGCAATGCAATCGTGCCCCAGCCGTGTTTTCGGGGGATTTTTAGTTACGTACGGGGAATCAGCATGAATCAATCCACTTTGATACCGACCACGAGGAATGCACTGCTGGCAGGAAGCCTGGTTTGTTGCAGTCTACTGGCAAACGATGTGTTTGCCGCTTTATCCATCACCGACGCCAGTTGGAGCAATCGGCGCGATCGCATCACCGTTCGGGGGGACGGGGACCGACGCGACGATGTGACCGTGGTCAACGCCTACGACACTCGCCAGGTGCTGGGACGCGACGAGGTCGGCCGCCGCGGCGACTGGCGGGTTCGCGATGAAGAGCCCAACCCGGTTCCCTGCGCGGTCAGTGCCTTTAGCACCAACGACCCGATGACCGCGCCCTTCCCGGTTCGAAATGCACCGGCCAACTGCGCACCCAAGGCGCCGGCGCCACTCGCCCTGTGCGCCGATGGCATCGATAACGATGGCGACGGGCTAATCGACTTTCCAGCTGACCCCGGTTGCGCCAACGCCGATGACAACGACGAGTTCAACGCACCGCCACCACCGGCTGCACAATGCGCCGATGGCATCGACAATGACGCCGATGGACTGGTTGACTTTCCGGCCGACCCGGGTTGTGTCGACGCGGCTGACAATAACGAATTCAACGCACCGCCACCCGCCGCCGCACAATGTGCCGACGGTCTCGATAACGATGGCGACGGCCTGATCGACTTTCCGGCCGATACAGGATGTACTGACGCAACGGACAATGACGAGACCAATGCACCGCAACCACCGATCCCCAATGTTTCGGTCAACTCGACCAGTCAAAACGGGATTCCGGTAGTGCCGGTTATCGAGCAGCCATTCGTCACCGATAATGCCTTCAATATCTTCTCCAGTAATGATCTGGGCATGCACTGTGGCGATCTGGACACTCGAATTTCAAGCATCCTGCCGCCCTTCAACGCGGTACACACCCAGGTTATTCAGCGCGGCTCCGAACCCCGCATACTGACGCCTGCAGACGGCATCGAGGTGGTTTACTCGGCGGCGTCGAACCCCAACGATCCGATTCTGACCGGCATCAATTCCGCAGGTTCTGGACCGGTCGCGTCGAGCATGCTGCCCAATGGCAGTGTCTTCAAGACCAATTTCTGGGATATCGCATTCCAGGCCTATGATGCGTTTTATCCGAGCGGCATCCTTGACCTGTTCTATAGCCCGACCAATCCCGCCGCCAACCTCGATCTGGGGCTGCCAATGCCCAATGTCGAGGTGTTCTATCTGGGCAGTGGGCGCCTGGGCGCCGAACAGCAGGCAATGAATGGCCGTCTGGGCGCCTACGAGCTCAACACACCTCTGGCGTTCAACCTGTTCACGCTGGACCAGCCATTCTTCATCAACTTCCCCTTCGGTTATACCAACGAGGGGGTTGACTGGTTCGAGGCAGCGGGTATCCCGATGACCGCATTCGATGATTTCGGACGTGAAAACCCCTGGCCGCTGATGCGCGTGCAGGCTCGCGCGGGTGGTCAGGTCATTGCCTCTATCGATACGGTACTGCCGATTTCGGGCGAGGCCAACTGTGGCGAATGTCACAACGCACCCGGTGAAATGGTCTACCAGGACGGCACGGTGAATGGCGGCGTCGCCACGGCCAACCTGAGCACGATCGCTTCGGTCATCGAGGACGATGCCAACGTTCCGTTCAACGTCAGTCTGGAATGGGCGGCGGATATCAATATCCTGCGCCTGCACGACCAGAAGCATGGCACCAGCATGCTGATCGGCACAAGCATGGACGTCAACGCGGATACTGCCACCGCTTCGCCGTTTGAACCGGTGGTGTGCCAGCGTTGTCACTACACCCCGGCGCTGGATCTGGCCCAACTCGGTCCGCTGGGCCCTGAGAACGACGCGTCGATCAACGTCGTGCTGGATGACGGTTCCGCCAATGGCATCCCCTTCACCATCGACTCGCTGGCCAATGGGCGAGATCAGATCAAGCACAAGTCGATGTCCAACGTCATGCACAGCCATCACGGCCAGGTGACCGACGCGTCGGGCAACCGCCTGTTCCCTGAGATGCCACCCGCAGTCAACCCGGATGGCAGCCTGCGTGACCCGGTGGCGGCGCGCGAGATCCTCAACGAGACCTGTTACCAGTGCCATCCCGGCCGCCGCACCGACTGTCTGCGCGGCGCCATGGCCAACGGCGGCATGTTGTGCCAGGACTGCCACGGCAACATGGAGCAGGTTGGCAACGACTTTACCCGCAATGTGTCGCTGAGCAATGTCGGTGCGTTCGAACTGGGTGATGACTTCTACACCAACCCCAACACGCCGCGCGTACCCTGGGCCAACGAACCGGGTTGCGGTTCCTGTCATACCGGTGACGCCAACGACAATATGCATGGCGACGGTGACACCCTGGGTGATCCGCAAGACGGTATTCGCCTGATGCAGGCGTTTCGCATCGGCGATCCCAAGGCCACGCCGATCGTGCCCAGCAACAACCGCTTTGCCGAAAACGTGGTGACCGCGGATCCCAACCCCAACGACGCATTCGATCCGACCGGCAACCCGATGCTGTATCGCGTCAGCACCGGTCATGGCGGGGTATTCTGCGAAGGCTGCCATGGCGCCACCCATGGCATCTGGCCCAACAAGAACCCGGATGCCAATGACAACGTCGCCGCCATACAGTTGCAGGGGCACGCTGGCACCATCATCGAGTGTTCGGTGTGTCACGGTAACGCCAATCTGGGGAACACGCTGGATGGCCCGCACGGCATGCACCCGGTCGGTCGCACCGATTTCGCCGACGGCGGACATGAAAACCTTGCCGAACGCAATCCGAATGCCTGCCGCGCCTGCCATGGCCGGAATGGTGAGGGTACCGTGCTGTCACGCACGGCCGCCGATCGCGACTTCCGCGGCATGGAAGACGGCGGTCTGGTCGCCAAAGGCACACCCGTGACCTGCACCATGTGCCACGGCAACGAGCTCTAAAGGGGTTAAGAAGCGGCAGGGAAGCCGCGACTGACTTGGCCCTGGCCGGGCATTCCGGTCAGGGCTTTTTTTTGCCTGATCGATCATTTGCACGGGGCCAACGAACCCCGGGCGCAAATCTAACGGGTCACACCAACAGGTCTTTCATCGGAGTCGCCGCATGCGGGGTGATCTCCGCCTCCAGCGCCAGGAACAGCTCGGCCGTGGTCATGGCATCGTTGAGGGCGTTATGCGCGCGATACACCGGCAGCTTGTACAGGTCGCGCAGATTGAACAGGCGCAGGGCATTGGTGCTCAATGCGTGATTACGCCGCACCAGAATGCGGTGCCCCAGGGCCAGGGTATCGATGATCGGAATGATGAATGGCGACCCATACAGGCGTCGACAGGCCGCATCGAGAAAGCCCTGTTCGATGTTGTTGTAATGAACCAGCAAAACCTTACCAGCGAGGTGATCGAGCAATTCCGGCATGATCTCTTCAAGATCGCGCCCGGTGCGCGCCTGGTCATCGGTGATGTGATGAATGATCGCCGACGACTCCGGGATTGACTTCTCTGCCCTGACCAATTCGTGGCGGGCGCTGGCGAGTTGAATCAAGCCGCCTTTGATCTCGACCTTGCCGTAACTCAGGATCTGTTCACAGGCTGGATCCAGCCCGGTGGTTTCAAAATCCAGCGACACGATATCGACCTGGTCCCAGGGCCGCGCAACATCGGCCAGCGGCTGCGACAGGTATTTTTGCATGACCGGGTGCGTGGCCTGCTTCAATGCCTTGCCGCGCTGTTTATCCTTGTTGTTGCCAAAACGTCCAAACATCGCAGTCCCCGTCAGGCCATGCCGTAACGTTTTTCCAGCACGTCCTGGGCTTCGCTGATGATGTCGAAGGCATCGCGCAGGTGTTTGCGCTCCAGCGAAGTCAGGTCCTTCGGCGGCAGGTAGTTATCAGCGGCCTGGTTTCGCCGGATCTGGCCTGCCTGGTGACGAATACGCAGGTTGGCGATGAATTCCAGGGCATCCTGCAGATTACGCGCCAGCTTGCCGCTCATGGATGGCGTGTCGCGCAGCGCGATCAAGCGCTCGGTGGTGTTGACCCGGCTGATGCCCTCGGCCAGCGCCAACACCCGCGCGATATCGGTGATGGGCACGATACCGCGATGTTTGATATCGAAGGTGTTGTCGTGTTCGCCGTCATGGATCAATACGAAAGTGCGGAAGAATCCAACCGGCGGTTTGTGCTTCAGCGCGTTACTCACCATGTGGGCGATGAACAGGCTGTTGTCGTGAGTCAACTGCAGAATCCTCGTTTGCAGCTTCTTGTGCAGGGAAAAGTCTCCATGCACCGGGCGCAGGTCGAAGAAGATACTCGACAGCATCAGCGCCATCGGATCGGGCGTGACGATCCACTCCTTGAAATAGGTCTCCCATACCGTGTAAGGCTGGTTCCATTTTTCATTCATGGCCATGGCGTCGCCTGGGCAATAGATGAAGCCGCATTGATCGAGCCCTGCGCATACGCGGCGCGCCAGTTCCATGAAATACGGCCGCTGCTCGTCGCTGACCTCATCGGATATGATCAGCGCATTATCCTGATCGGAATGTGAGCTTTGCTCGTGGCGCGCCTGCGATCCCCCGCATACCCACACAAAGGGCACCGGCGCCGGGCCTATTTCTTCCTGCGCCAGCTCGATCAGACGAACCGTCAGCATATCGGTAATGCAGGAGATGGTCTCACCAATGTGGCGGGCCGACACGCCCGAGTTGGCGAGTAATAGCTGCAGCTCGGGCAGGCGCAACACGATCTTGTGCAATTCTTCAGGGGTGTGCGCCTTGCGAATCTGCGAGGTCATGAACGCCGGGTTACTGCTGCTATGACGGGTCAGATCGCTGGCGGTCAACATACCGACGATCTCATCGTCATCGACCACCGGCATATGATTGATGTTGCTGCGTGTCATGGTCATCAGGGCATGCAACACCAGATCGTCACTGCGCATGGTGATGACGCCAGTGGACATGATCTCGGTCACCGGCAGACTCACGTCGAGCGCCTTCGCGACACAGCGTCGGCGCAGGTCACGGTCGGTCAAAATACCGCGCAGTCGACCCTCACGCGTCAGCATGATCGACGACACATTGTTGTCGCTCATTACCTGCGCCGCCTGCTGTATGCTTGAGTCGATATCCAGGGTAATCGGCGCTTTCTTGATCAGTTCCCCGATCTCCACCGTCATGCTGGCCAGATTCACATCCGGCTCCTGATTGTTATAGGTCGCAGCCTTTTGCAGACGCTGGGTCAAATCGGCCTGAAAATGATGCGCAAATTCCTCTGAGATATCGCACAGGCGTTTGAGCTCGGTACAGGGAATCTGGTACAGCAGACAATCCTCCAGCGCCTGGTGGCAGGAGGCCTCGTTGATGTCGATCAGTTGGCACTCGCTGGTGTAGACATCGCCCTCGGCCAGCTTGCCAATCAGTTCCTGATGCGCATTGCGCAGTTCGATGGCGCCGGTACGCACCATGTACAGGCAGGGCGCATGGGTATCCCTGGGCGGAAAACAGAACCCCCTGCGGATATATCGTACCTCTATTTTTTCGGTAATATCATTGAGCAACTCAGGGGCGAGCAGGTCAAACGGATGGTGCAGCGCGATAAAATCTCTGATTTCTACCAGTTCAGTTTCCATGGATTCGGACTAGTGTTGGTCATGTAAATTTGCAGAAATGCAACAGCGGCAGCCAGCATCCGGCTCATCGCCAGGCTTGTTGGCTGCGCCCCGCCAGCTGCTGTTGCGGCCATAGGGATTCAATATAGGTTAGCACGCTTTCAACCTGGCGCTCGTTCAGGCGCTGGCCGAATCCCGGCATACCCTGTTCATCGCCATCGTCAGGCGCACTGTCAGGCACACCCCGGCGCACCACGGCGGCCAAATCAGCCCGACTCAGACGCCAGGGCTGGCGGCTGGCATCCAGCGCCGTCTCTGGCCTGGCGCCATCGCCCTGTAACGCCTTGCCATGGCAGGACACGCATTCCGCCTGATAGATGCGCTCCCCTTCCATGACCCGATACGGGTCAAGACGGTCGCCATCCTGACAGGCGCTCAGCAGCATCACTGCACTAGCGGCCGCGAGCCGGAACAAAAAGCCCGGTGGCTTTCGCCTGAGGCGTATCATGTATCAACGATCCTCGCTTCGCGCTTGGCCAGAGCGGCCCAGTTGTTGCTGGGCGCGTTTTCGCACCAGCACCAGTCGGATCGCGGCAACGACATTGACCGCCACCACGGCCAGGGCTGGCCACAGAGGTAACTCCTGGCCCGACTGCCAGCCGTACAGCAACAACACCAGCAGCACGAGGCCACCGATGATCAGGGTCATTACACCAAAACTGAGGTAATTCTTGTCTCGGTATTGCATTCGGTTCTCCACATTAAGCAGCCGCTGAGCAGCCTACTGATTGTTGCGACCCAGCCGCCAATGGGCGTGCCGGCTGACCGCGAAATCAGCGAATATCTTGCACCAGATGGTAATACCCGCCAGGGCATTCCAGGTATCGAAATCGAAGCTTGCGGTCAATACACCAACGATGGTGGTCACGGCCAGCAAGCCCCCGATCAGGTTGACTGTGAAAGCGATAAGCGCATAACGCTCGGGTTGCGGCGGCGGCTCTCCGTGGCGCAACGCGACCTCGGAAAAATCCCGTTTGACGGCGATACGCCAGGCCCGGCGCAGCCAGATAAAAGCCATCGGGAACAGCGCCAGAAAGAGGATCCAGATGATGGCGAGACTGGCATCGAAAACCATTTTGCTCTCCAGTTACCTTTTAGCAAATAAACTGCTGGTTGAAAAAAAACCCCGCCAGCCTGGCTGGAGGGGTTTTTATTTTACTGCAACGCCCAACGTGTTGGGCGTTTTATATTACGCGACTAGCGCATCAATGGGCGTGAGAGCCATCGACAGCCTTGGAACCGCGCGGAATACGCACGCTTTCAACCAGCTCTTGAATGTGCTGCGGCGGCTCTTTGGTCACCTTGTCGACAGCGAAGGCCACCGCAAAGTTCACGGCCGCACCGATTGCACCAAAGGCATTGGGTGAGATTCCGAAGAAGAAGTCCGGCTTGCCGCCGAACAGATCCAGGAACTCGGTACCCTTGATGAAGAAGATACCCTTGTGCGCAAACACGTAGATCATGGTCACGCTCAGACCGGCGATCATGCCGGCGATCGCGCCTTCCTTGTTCATCTTCTTGGAGAAGATACCCATCATGATCGCAGGGAACAGGGAACTCGCCGCCAGACCAAAGGCGATGGCCACGGTTCCCGCTGCGAATCCGGGTGGATTCAATCCGAGATAACCGGCCACCACAATGGCGCAGGCCATGGAGATCTTGCCGGCCAGCAACTCACCCTTCTCACTGATGTTGGGGTTGAACACGTTCTTGATCAGGTCATGCGAAATCGCCGAGGAGATCGCCAGCAGCAGGCCCGCCGCCGTTGACAGCGCCGCAGCCAGACCACCCGCCGCCACCAGCGCGATAACCCAGTTCGGCAGCAATGCAATCTCCGGGTTGGCCAGCACGATGATATCCGCGTTGACGGTCAGCTCATTGCCTTTCCAGCCAGCGGCATCGGCCTTGGCCTTGACATCGGCATCCTTGGTCTTGTCGTTGTAGTACTGGATACGACCGTCACCGTTCTTGTCATCGAACTTCAGCAGACCGGTCCTTTCCCAGCGCTCCATCCAGGCCGGACGTGAGTCGTAGGCCAGCGATGAATCGGAGGCGAAGATATCGCCACCGGAAAAAGCCGCGCTGTTAACGGTGCCGATCAGGTTCATCTTGGCCATGGCGGCAACAGCAGGTGCTGTGGTGTACAGAATGGCGATGAAGACCAGCGCCCAGCCGGCCGATGAACGCGCGTCACGCACCTTCGGCACGGTGAAGAAACGAACGATAACGTGCGGCAGACCGGCAGTACCGATCATCAACGACACAGTGTATACGAACATGTTCAGCGTGCTGCCGGGTACCGACGTGGTGTATTGGCCGAAGCCCAGATCGGTGACGACCTGGTCCAGTTTGGCCAGCAACGAAACATCCGAACCGCGCAGATCAGAACCCAGACCCAGCTGCGGAATCGGGTTGCCGGTCAGGTGCAGCGAGATAAAGATGGCAGGCACGATGTAGGCGGAGATCAGAACGCAGTACTGGGCGACCTGGGTGTAGGTGATGCCTTTCATG
>JGI11705J14877_10000659_pt1 | contig 21118 bp, 17 predicted proteins | sample Etolaghawater15m_FD_14877 | JGI IMG/M metagenome (IMG submission 14877)
GGAGCCGATATCGAGTGACTGGCTCGACACCGCCGTCCCTGCCGGAGCGCTGCTCGCCCTCATCCTGCTGTGGGCGTGGTGGATCAACCGTCAGTTACGTCTGAAAGCCGCGACTATCCGCGACGAACGGGAGAATCGGGAGCGGATCGAGACGGCATTGAGGGACAGCCAGCGCACGTTCACCAACCTCATGGGGAACCTCCCCGGCATGGTGTACTCGTGCCGGAACGATCCGCAACGGACCATGGAGTTCGTCAGCGAGGGGTGCCGGGACCTGACGGGGTTCCATCCCGGGGCCTTGGTCGGGAACCGCGAGATTTCGTACGCCCAGATCATCCATCCTGAGGATCGCGATGCGATACGACAGGGCATACAGGTTGCCGTCCAGAGGCGCTCAGCGTTCCAGTTGGCCTACCGCGTTTGGACGCGCGACGGGACGCAGAAGTGGGTCTCCGAACAGGGACGCGGCGTCTTCAATAAGTTCGGCGAGCTTCAGTGCCTGGAGGGCTTCATCTCCGACATCACGCAGCGCAAACGCGCCGAGGAGAACCTGCGGCGCAGTGAGAAGAACCTCCAGATCACCCTGGACGCCATCGGCGACGGCGTCATTGCAACCGACGCTCAGGTCCGGATCACCCGGATGAACCCCGTGGCCGAGACGTTGACCGGCTGGCACAAGGAAGACGCGGTTGGCTCCAAACTCGAGGACGTGTTCACCATCGTCGATGAAGAGATGCGGGAAGCTGTCGAGAATCCCGTCCGAAGGGTCCTTGCAGGCGGCGCCCCTGCGAATCTGGCGGCACAGACCTTGCTCATCGCCAAGGATAAACGTGAACGTCGCATCGCCGACAGCGTGGCGCCGATCCACGATCAGGAAAACAACATCATCGGTGCTGTGCTCGTATTCCGCGATGTGACCGAGGAACAGATGCTGCAGGAGCAGCTGCGGCAGGCCCAGAAGATGAAAGCCTTCGGACAGCTCGCAGGCGGGATCGCGCACGATTTCAACAACCTCCTCGGAGCGATTGTCGGGTATGCCGAGCTGTTGCGCATGGATCTGGGCGACCAGCCCGAACACGTCCAACACATCGAAGCCATCCTGAACACGGCCAGTACGGCAGCAAACATCACCGGACAGCTTCTCGCGTTCGCGCGGAAAGGCAAGATGCAGACCGTGCCGGTCGACGTTCAGGGCGTGATCACGAAGGTGGTGGACATCCTGACTCATACGATCGATCCGCGGATCGAGATCGTGACTCAGTTGAGCGAGAAGAGCTTGACGGCCATGGGCGACCCCGCCCGATTGCAGAACGCCATCCTGAACCTTGGCCTGAATGCTCGCGACGCCATGGCGGAGGGAGGGAAGCTCACGTTCTCGGTCCGCGAAGTTTCGGTCAACCGGAGCATGGCGGATCAGTTTGCCCAAAACACCTACGAGGCAAAGCCTGGCCCACACGTCACGATCACAGTAGCGGATACGGGAATCGGCATGGACCAGAAGACCGTCGAACGCGTCTTCGAGCCTTTCTTTACCACAAAGAGCACGGGCAAAGGCACAGGGATGGGCTTGGCCGCCGTGTACGGCACGATGAAGGCGCATCGCGGGGCTATCGACGTCCGCAGTCAGCCCGGCAAAGGGAGTCAGTTCACGCTCTACCTGCCGTTGGTCGCGCCTGAGTCCGCCGCCCGCATACAACTCGCGCCGGTCGCCGTCGACGATGACAGCGTGGAGCGGGGCTCGGGGCATATCCTCTTTGTGGACGACGACAAGAACATCCGTCGCATGGGCGCGAAGCTCATCGAAGCGCTTGGCTACACCGTAGCCCTCGGGTCCGATGGCGAGGAAGCCGTCGCCTACTTCGAGAAGAACGTGGAGAAGGTTGACTTGGTAATTCTGGACATGATGATGCCCAAGATGAACGGACGGGATGCGTTTTTGAAGATACGCGAGATCGACCCCTCCGCCAAGATCCTGCTCTGCACCGGCTACACGATGAGCAAAGACATCGATCCACTTCTCGAGAACGGCGCTCTCGGCGTCATCCAGAAGCCCTTCCGTCAGTCCGTCTTCTCCCGTCGCATTGCCAGCGCTATCACGGGATGAGTTCTATTCTCTCCCTTGCATCCCGAGCAGCCGGGCAAGTGAACTTGCCAAGTTGTCCAGCACGGCCGCATCGGGCAACGTGATCGTGAGTTGCGGACGGCCCTCGGAATCCGTTTCCAGGCACTCGGAAAGACGCTCCTTGACCAGCTCAGCGGCCCGCTCCGTCTCCGCGTTGCTGCCAGTCTGGGGGATCAGCTCACCAAGGAACGAAAACGCCGCACTCACCAACTGGCCGCCGGCAGCGGCGACCTTCTCTCTCCGAGCCAGTCGTTCGACGTCGGCTTCGCTCTTGGCTTTCTCCGTCTCGTCGATCGGGGCCTCGGCTTTGGCACCGAGCAATACCTCCAACCGTCGTTTGAGCTCCTCCATGCCGCTGGCCAGGTCGACCTTGTCGATCTCCGACCCCACATCCAGCGCCGCCGTGGCCAGTTCCTGCTTGGCGGCAAGCGTGCCGAGTAGTTTCTCCTCGATCGTATCTTCGGTCACCAGGATGAACACCTGCACCGGGTTCTTCTGCCCCATGCGGTGCGCACGGGCAACACGTTGCTCGAGCACGGCTGGATTCCACGGCAGATCGACGTTTACGACGGTGTTCGCCACCTGCAGGTTCAGTCCGGTTGCCCCGGCGTTTGTGGAGATAAAGAACATGCACTCGGGGTTGTTGCGGAATTCGCTGACCAACTGTGCCCTCTTCTTCTGCGGCACGGAACCATCGAGCCGCACGTAGCCGGCGTTGTGCGCGTCGAGCAAGGGCTCGATCAGATCCAGCATGGTCGTCCATTCCGAGAACAGCACGACCTTGCGGTCTCCCTCCGCTGCGAGGTCCGCAATCAACTCGTCAAGCCGGTCGAGTTTGCTGGAGTGGTTCCGACCCTCTTTGGTGACCAGAAATGTGCCGTTCGCCGTCAGTCGGCACATCAGCAATGCCTTCTGCAGACGCAGCAAGTCCATCTCCGAGATGAACTTCTTGTGGACAATTGTGGTGACGATCAGGTAGTGTGTAGCGTGCAGTTCAAGCTGTTCGTCGGTGGGGGCGATGCGGACAATCTCGTTGAGCCGGGGCGGCAGCTCCTTCATGACCAGCCCGCGCGTCCGACGGAGCAGGATTGGCTTGAGCAGTTCGCGGAGCTCCTCGAGATTCTTGTAGCCGAGCACCTTGCCCTTTTCATCGACAACACGGTGCCGGTTCAGGAACCGGAAAGCCGGTCCCAGCCGCCGATCGTCCACAAACTCAACGACTGAGTAGAGCTCGTCCAGGCGGTTCTCCAACGGCGTGCCGGAGAGCACGAGCGCAAACTTGGACTTCAGGCCCTTGATGACACGGCTCGTCTTGGCTTCCCAGTTCTTGATACGCTGTCCCTCGTCGAGAATGATCAGATCCCACGTGATCTTCTCGATCGACAAAATGTCGCGCAGCACTTGCTCGTAGTTGCAGATGGTGAAGAAGCGCTCGTTGTCGTATTGCTCGGCCCGTTCCTCGGCGTTGCCGAGAACGAGCTGGCAGTCGCGATAGCCGAATCGCTGAATCTCGCTGCGCCACTGCGCCTTGAGCGAGACGGGGCACACGACAAGCACCTTCGAGATGTCCGCTTCCCGGGCGAGCAGCTCGGCCACGCCGATCCCCTGGACCGTCTTGCCGAGACCCATATCGTCTGCGAGTACCGCACGACCCGCGCCCACGGCAAATGCGATACCGTCGAGTTGGTACGGCAACAGCTCGGCTTTCAGAAGTTCGCGACGTAACGGGTGCCCATGCGTGTCTCCGCGGATCTCTGCCACTTTGGCCGTCACCCGTTCGTTGAAAAGGCCTTGCTCGATGTATTCCAGCGCGTCCGGAAAAATGCGAACAGGGAAGCCGGCAAGTTCGAGCTGGCGCAGGCAGCGCAGGACTTGGTGCATGTCTGTCAGGGAGCGGTCACGCACATCGCTGAGGATGTTGCAGGCCTCGCGAGGGAGCTGCTCCGGCAACAGGAACCGCAGCTCCAGCGCCGCGCCGTAGCGGAGATGCAGCGCAATCTCGTCCTGCACGAAGGGCTGCTTGCGGACACGGGCGGGGAACCGCTTCTCCGCGCGTGCGAGGGCAAACATGATGTGTTTGCACGTGCCGAGCGTGTTCTTTCGGAAGTCCGGGCACGAGCAATAGGACTCGCCCCGTTCCCATCCGCGCAGGGCCAGCCGATACGTCTTGCCGGACTCGGGGTTGGTCACCGTGTAGTCCGTCCAGAGCACGTCCCTATTGGCCGATGTCAGCCGCATCTTTTCGTTGGCGGCCCGTTCGGCCCTTTCCGTCAAGGCCTGCTCGACGAGCTCTTCCTCGGACAAACTCTCCACCGGCACGCGCTCCGGCGGGGGCGCGGCCAGGCCAAGGGCCATCTTCTCTTCCAGGATCAGGGAGAACGCGGCGCCAACGTGTTCACACGTGTTCGTACACCGCGAACACGACCACAGCAGATGTCCCGGCCGCGTGCGCGACATGCGGATCACGACCGCCGCCTCGAACAGGTTGAGCTTGAAGGCTTGGTTCCCGAGGTAAACCTGCCCGGCAAAATCCTCGATCTGGAACTTGCCTCCCTGGCGGATCAGGTGATCGCCGTCAGCCCCAAGCAGTTTGACGGCCTGGGCGTAAGAGAGCCGGGAAAGCCGGTCTTTCAGTGTCAGTTTGTCGATCGTCTTGGTTGCCATCGATGTGACTCGTGATGCGTGAAACGTGATGCGTGATGCGTGAAACGTGAAACGTGATGCAGGCAGTACTATAATCACCGGGCCGTTGCCGCGGCCGTCAATCCTCCAGCGCGGCCCGGGCGAGAGCCAGGAACTGGTCGTGAAGGAGTCCGTTCGTGGCCAAGACGCGGTGACACGTCTCGTAGGCCCGTCCACCCTCCAGATCGGTCACACGACCGCCGGCTTCCTCCACGATGAGAACACCGGCCGCGATGTCCCACGGCATGATATTCAGCTCCCAATACAGATCGAACTTGCCTTCAGCCACAAGACAGAGATCGAGGGCCGCCGAGCCCAACCTGCGAATTCCGCGAAGCTTGAACACGGCGTCGTTGAAGAGCGCCAGGTTGTTCGGTGTGACGCGTTGACGGACACAGGCGAATCCCGTGGCACCGAGGGCGTTGATGAGCGTCTCCGTCTGCGACACTCGCAGTGCCTGCCCGTTCTTCCTGGCACCCTTGCCGCGCTCGGCCGCGTAGAAGTCGTCAAGCGCCGGCGCGTAGACTGCGCCGAGGACGGTCTGCCCCATCTCTTTGAGCGCGACCGAAATCGAGAAGAAGGGGATGCCGTGCACAAAACTGGTTGTGCCGTCGATCGGGTCCACGATGAAGTGCCTGTCGCCCGTGTGCCCGTCGCCCGTGCCTTCCTCGCCGCGAAAACCGGCACCGGGGAACCGCGCTCTCAGCCGGTCGTGCAGGAACTGCTCCACCTCCTTGTCCGCTTCGGTCACCAAGTCGGCGTCGCTCTTGAACTGCACCTTCTTCTCTGCGAGCCCGTCGTAGTAGCGCAGGGCGATGGCACCCGCTTCGGTCATGATCTGTCGTACATCGTCAAGCATCTCAGCCTTCCTTCCGTGTCGATGGTCCACGCGACCAGTACTATGGGGGGTGCCTCTACTCGGCGCAACGTGTGAGCATAACGTTATCGATCAACACCGTCCATGTGGTGCGGGCGCGGGAAGTCGGTTTTCAGATCTGGCCTCGGAACCGCGACCAGACGAGCCCCAGGAGTTCGTGGTGTGCACGTTCAGCGCGCATGATCCCCTTCCAGCCGGGGAAAAACGTGCCCACATCGATGGTCCGATCACCTGCGAACATGTATCCGGCGGGCGCAGCAACGGGATCGAAGCCTTGCTTCCGGAACAGCGCCATGGAGCGTCGCATGTGATACGCCGACGTCACCAGCGCAAAACGTCTGTCGCCGACGAACTGGCGCATGAACGCGGCCTCTGCCGCTGTGTCACGGGCGTCGGCCTCAATGACGAGGTCTTCCTCCGGAACCCCAAGTCCGAGAGCGACCTGACCCATGACGGCCCCGACGCCGTGCCCGGATACGACGAGCGTGCAGTCGTCCTGCATCCGGTAGATCCGAATGCCCTCGACCAGTCGCACGAGCGAAGCGTCGCCAAGGCAGCTCGTGGCCGGCACACGGTCGCTGTCTTTGTGCGCGCCGCCAAGGACCACCACGGCCGACACGCGCGTCGACTCGTCGAACGGCGGGTAGCTTTGCTCCAAAGCCCGGATGACGGGCTCCCCGGCTACGCCATACGCGAATGCCAGGAACAGCACAAACGCGACGGTGATGAGCACTTTCCCGAGTCGCTGACGCTTTGTCCGCCATAGCAGCACCAATCCCGCCGCCATCAAAACCAGGCAGATAGGCACTGGGGTGAGGGAGTAGCCGATGATCTTCTTAATGATGAACCCCATAGCGATCTCCGTGTCGAATTGTCGCTTCTGCGAGGTTGGCGGAGCGATGGTCTAATGTAACACAAGCCACCGGCACGCATGTCGACGTCGGCACACACAGCCAACACGGAAAACGCCACTACATTCAGGCGTGCAGTCGACCCGCAACTCAGGGCATGCGATCACGAGAAAACAGGACTGGCTCATGGCACGGAAAGACCGAAAGAAGAGAGACCGCGCACGTCAAAATGCGTCCCGGAAGCGGGCCGCGAATCGCCTTGAGCGGAGGGCACGAGAGCGCGCAGGGAAGGACGTTTTGGTCGTTCCCGGGGCCATCAATGGGGTGAAGATGTCGCAGGTAATCGAGCAGTTCATCGAGCCCTACATCGACGAGGAAGGCACCGGAGTTGGACTCCGTGCCCTGGTCTCCGTGGGGATCATCGCTTGGAATCTCGCTCTGTTGCCGCCCCTGGAACGCGAGGCGGAACTTCTCGCCGCCGCCGATCGCTTCTCCGATCACGTGCAACTTGATCTGATCCGCTTCTTGCGCGAACTCATCGCCCGGAAACTGCAACACTTCCCCGAGTACCGCCGCATGGTAATGGAATTCACGCTAACTGACGAGAGCGACGGTGGCTATTACCTGCAGGTTGTCTCATCGGCCCATTCTGTATAGACAGCGGGCGCTATCCTCGTTTTCAGCCTTTCGCTTGGCCAAGGCGGCAGTCCGACCGAACCTTTCCGGGAGTTGATGGCTCTATGGGGTGGAACGGCGGCACAGAACTGAACGGAACGCCACTCCGCCGGCCGCGAGAAAGGACACGCTGAGAACAGGCGATGACGGAGCTTCTCCACAGGTGCATGAACGGGGATGAAGCCGCCATCGGTCTGCTGGTCAGGCGATACCGGGCCCGGGCGCTGGATCTAGCCACTGCGCTTCTCGGCGACAACCACCTCGCGGAGGACGCGGTGCAAGAGGCATTCCTGGTGGTCCTCGAGCGTCTGGGAGATCTGCGGGACCCGCAGGCATTTGTCGGGTGGTTCCGACAGGTTGTCAGGACGCAGTGCAGTCGCATCGTGCGCCGGCGCAAGGAGACACTGGGCGCTGATCCGGTGGAATTGCACGCGCCGGACCCCTCGGCGCGGGAAGTGGCCGAGACCGCGGAACGTCACCGGCTGGTCCGCAAGGCGTTGTCCGAGCTGCCGCCGGCCGGCAGGGAAACCGCCGAGATGTTCTACCTGCAGGAGCTGCGGTGTGCGGACATCGCACGCCGACTGGACATCCCGACGAACACGGTGAAACGCCGACTCCACGACGCCCGCGAACGTCTTCGCCACACGCTTCTCGGCACCATTCCCGATGCCCTCCCCCGCCCCGCGCCGTCTGCCTCCACCCCCGAACACACAGGAATCCCATTCTGAACAACGACCTCACGCATCACGCATCACGCACCACTCATCACTCATCACGTTTCACTCATCACGCATCACGACAAGGGAGTCACTACCATGGCCATCAAGCAAACACCCGAACTGGAGAGGATCATCGAGCAGGCCCACGACCGGGGCCAGGGCGTTTCGGACATCCACCTCATCCCCGGAGAGCCGGTTTGCTTCCGGACCCGCGGATGTCTCGAACGCATCAACGAAGAGCCACTGACGGCGGCCGAGGTGCGAGAGATCGCCCGGGAGGCCGTAGGAGAGCAGGACCTCGCACGACTGGGCAAAGAGGTAGGGGAATTGTCCACGAGCTGCGGTATCCCGGGCGTTCTGGATGGCCAGATGACCGTGGCCAAATCCCTCGGTAATGTCACAGTTGTTATCCGCCTGTTCCCCAGCACGATACCGGATGTGAAGCGAGTCGGGATGCCCGAGGCCATGCTGAAGGCGCTCGAATCACCCTTCGGCCTGGTGCTGTTCGGCGGCGTGACCGGGTCCGGCAAAACGACGACGGCTCTGAGTGCGCTGGATCACCTGAACGCAACCAGGAACATCCACATCTGCACGATTGAGGACCCGGTAGTGATCCGTCTCACGCCGAAGCAGGCCATCGTGCAGCAACGTGAGGTCGGCACGGACGCGCCGGACGTCATTTCGGGTATTCGTGCGGCGATGAAGCAGGACTTGGATGTCCTGTACATCAACGAGCTGAAGCGGGTGGAGGAAGTGGAGGCGGCAGTGAGCGCGGCGCTCACGGGGCACTTGGTGATTACTGTCGTGCATGGCAGCACCCCCCAGGAACTCGTGCAGCGCCTGGTGGACGTGCAACCCGCCGGCACGCGCGACGGCTTCCGGAAGAACCTCGCCAGCGTTCTCCGTGGCGCCTCTGTGCAGTGCCTCTTGCCTAAGGCCGACGGCCCGGGGCGGGTCGCAGCCTATGGCTACGTGGTCCCGGACGACGCGTTCCGCAAAGCCATCGCCGACGGCCCGGACTTGACGAAGGGCCCGACGCCGCTGCCCGAGGGCTGCCAGTCGCTGGGCGACGGCATCCGCGCGCTGCGCGACGACGGCGCCGTGACGGCGGAGACCGCGGACGCTGCCTTGGCCGGATGCTGAGGTCTACTCGATGTTCATCGCCTGTTCGCGAATGCGGGCAAGCTCTGCTTTGCAGACGAGTGCCAGGTCCGCAATGGTCGTTTCGCTGGTCTTCGCCGCGAGCGTGTTCACCTCGCGGTGCATCTCCTGACAGAGGAAGTCGAGGTTGCGGCCCACATCATCGGTCGATTTCAGCAGCTCCAGCGTCTGGGAAATGTGACTCTCCAGGCGGACGAGTTCCTCCGTAACGTCGGCGCGCTCGGCAAAGAAGACCACTTCCTTGGCCAGCCGTTCATCCTCGGCAGTCAATTCCAGCCCCAGCTTGCGGACGCGGTCCAGTAGACGGTCCCTGTAGAGCTCTACGGCTTCGTGGGCGCCCTGGCGCATGGACGCTACGGCCTCGGACATGCCGGAGAAACGCGACGCGATGTCCGCGACCAGTGCCTTTCCTTCTTCGGTACGAGTCTCCTCCAAGCCTGACATCGCTGCGTTCAACGCCTTCAGCGCCAGTTCCTCGATCTCCTGCATTGGCAAGTTCGTGGACTCGTCAACGAGCACGCCCGGCACCGCCAGGACGTCCGCCATGGTGACGTCGGCCCGGATCCCGGCTCGCGCAGCCACATCACGCAGCTTGGTCGCGGTGTGCACGGCGAGCTCTTCGTCTATGCGGACCTGGCTGAGGCGATGCCTGGCCCCCACCTCATAGCTGACGTATACACTCACGCAGCCACGGCTGATCTGTTGCTGTACCACCTGCCGAAGGCTTGCCTCGATCGAACCCAACTCTCGCGGCAGGACAATCCGGATGTCCTGTTGTTTGCGATTGACGGACGATGCCTCAACGCGTACAACGGTGCCGTCACACTCGGCCGAGCCTTTTCCGAATCCGGTCATGCTCTTCATGGTGCGTCTTCCTCGGAGTGTGGTTTGCTCTTGTCAGCGGGTCGCCCATACCATAAATCGCAGCCTTTGCGCGATTTCAGGTGCCACGGACAGAACACCAGCTTCATGAAACGCCCCGCAAGTTGCCCTCGCGAGTACCAGTATACCTTGCGCATAGACGTATCGACCGATTGCGGCAGAATGACAAACCCCATCGATCGCTTGCGTCCCCAACGCTTCAGCGCCCGGGAGAAGTGGATTTCCTCGGACGCGTAGAAGCGTTCGTCGAAGCCGCCCGTGTCCTGCCATGCTTGTCTCAGGCAGAAAACAAAGCTGCCGGCGGCCCATCGCACGAGTCCAGCCAGGCGGTTCCAGAAACGCAGCGCCAACCGTGCCCCAAACGGGATGTCGTCGCTTGTCCCGACTCGGGAGCCGCCGCCGCAGATCGCCCCGCCCTGAAGCGTCTCGAGGGCGGCAGAGAGCAAGTCGGCGCCCAACACTGTGTCGGCGTCCACGAACACGAGGTACGGACCACGGGCTGCCCTGGCGCCGGTGTTCCGAGCTCGGGCGATCTGGTTGACCGGCTCGAACACCACGCGCGCGCCCAGACCGCGTGCGATCTCCGCAGTATTGTCCGACGAGTTGTTGTCGGTGACGATCAGTTCGCCGCGGAATGCCGTGACTGCCCGCATGGCCGCGACCATCCCGGGCAGCGTGCGAGGGAGCTGCTCGGCCTCGTTGTACGCGGGGACGATGAGGGAGTAGTCCACGGCATCGTCTGAGGACGGGGAGGACATCAGAACAGCTCGGGTTGCAGGGAAGACCCGGGCTTGCGTGGCAGGCCCAGGCGGTCACGGGCTTTGTCCGTGGCCACACGGCCTTGCGGGGTCCGCATGAGGTAACCCTCCTGAATGAGGTAGGGCTCGTACACATCCTCGATCGTGCCGTCGTCCTCGCCCACGGCCACAGCCACGGTTTTCAGGCCGACCGGGCCGCCTCCGAACTTGTAGAGAATGGCTTCCAGTATCCGGTTGTCCATCTCGTCGAGCCCCGTCTCGTCAATGTCGAGCATCCCCAATGCCTTGTCAGCGGCGGGCCCCGTGACGCGGTTTTCGCCTCGCACCTGCGCGTAGTCGCGCGCCCAACGGACCAGGTTGTTGGCGATACGCGGGGTCCCGCGGCTGCGGCGGGCTATCTCGAACAGGCCGTCCTCATCCGCTGCCACGTTGAGAATGCGAGACGAGCGGCGGAGAATCTGTTGCAGGTCCTCCGTCTCATAGTAGTCCAGACGGCATGTCATCCCGAAACGAGATCTCAACGGCGCCGAGATTCGTCCCTGCCGCGTCGTGGCCCCGATCAACGTAAACTTCGGAATGTCGAGACGTATGGAGCGGGCGCCGGCGCCCTGATCGAGCATGATATCGATAACGAAATCCTCCATGGCGCTGTAGAGGTACTCCTCGATCGCCATGGGCAGACGGTGGATTTCGTCGATGAAGAGAATGTCGCCTTCCTCAAGCCCGGTCAGCAGCCCGGCCAGGTCCCCCGGCTTCTCCACCACTGGTCCACTGGTGCACTTGATGTTCTTTTCGCGCGTGTTGGCGATAATGTGGGCCAGCGTGGTCTTGCCGAGACCGGGAGGGCCGGCAAGCAAGATGTGGTGCAGCGCCTCCTCGCGCTCCTTGGCAGCTTGCACAACGATCTTCAGCCGCTCTTTGACGCGCCCCTGCCCCGGGAATTCGTCGAAGACCTGCGGGCGCAGTGTCGCCTCGAAGGACTCTTCCCGTCGATTGAGTTCTGAAGATATGAAACGTTCAGCAGGCATACGTGACCGTAACATAGCCGCCGGATCAACGGCTGACGTCAGGAGTTGAGCAACTGCAGGGCCTTGCGGATGAGCTCCTGCGCGGACACGCTGCGGTCGCCGGCATCCTTCAGGACTTTGTCCACAGCCTTGCGGCCCTGGTCGCCTTTGTAGCCGAGGGTTTCCAGTGCGGAAATCGCATCCTGGGCCTCCCGCGTCTGCGGGGCGGCGGTCTCGGTGCCGCCGCTTGGCAGTGATGCCCCGGGGGCGATCTCGTCCACCTTCTCGCGAAGCTCGACGACAAGTCGCTGGGCAACACGTTTGCCGATCCCGCTGATCCGCGACAGCGCCTTGATATCCTCCGCGGCCAGCGCCCGGCAGAATGTCGACACGGGCATGCAACTGAGAACGTTCAAGGCCAGACGCGGACCGATCCCACTGATCTCGATCAGGCGCCGGAAAAGCTGCCGTTCCTGGGTCGTGGCAAAACCATAGAGCTGAATCGCATCCTCACGGACCGAGAAGTGGATGTGAAGCACGACACTGTCGCCCAGTCGGGGAAGACGATCGAACGTGCTCATGGGAACCGTGACGGCATAGCCGACGCCGTTCACGTCGAGCACGACCTCGGTGAGTTCGGCCTCGAGCAGGCGGCCGGTCAGGCGTGATATCACTGTGTGCTCCTTCCGATAGAGGGCTTGCGTTCGTCAGCCGTTCGACTGGCTTCCCTGGCCTCCTTGAGCTCGGCCTGGAGCTTGGCGATCGCCGGCTTGGCCAGGAGGGCACGGTCCAGCTCGCGGTAAAGGCGAAGAATCTCGTTGTGCAGACGGGCAATATCCGGGTCTTCCCGAATCGCCTTGGCACGTTCCTCGACGAGCGCCAACTGGAGCTGTCGGCATTTCGCAGTGGCGGTTTCCGGGTCGGATTTACGGTCTGCCGCTGGGACAGAGAGACACAGGGCCACCAGAATAACACAGAAGAGAGTCGCTGCTTTCATGGGATCCACTGGCTCCCGGTTGGGCATCAGTACGTACGGTTCAGTGCAATGACAATGCCTTGAATGAAGACCTTGTCCATGGGGTAGAACTGAGACTGAAAGTCACTGTTGGCCGGACGCAGCTCCACGTCATCATCGCGGATGTAGAGCGACTTCACGGTCGTTTCGTTCTCGACCAACGCAATGACAATGTCGCCAATGGAGGCCGTGGACGTCTGTTTGGCAATAACAACATCATCGTCCAGAATGCCCAGGTCCCGCATGCTGTCCCCGAACACGCGCAGACCGAAGATACGCTGCCCGCCGGCGCCTTTGGGCAAGAGTTTGGGATCGAACAGGATCGTTGACTCGATCTGCTCCTCGGCGAGCAATGGCATCCCCGCGCTGATCCGCCCGAGGATCGGGATACTCAGCGTGAGTGACATGTGCCGCGGTTGGTCGGCGCGGAGCAGCGTCAGGCTGCGCGCCTTTGACGACCGACTCACGTAGCCCTTCCGCTGAAGGGCCCTGAGGTGGGCAAATGCAGTGGCAGACTTGATGTCGAAGCCGTCCGCGATCTCATACACGGTTGGCGCCATTCCCTCCCGACGAGAGAATTCCTCGATAAAGTCGAGGATCTCCTGCTGCTTTTTGGTCAAACCCTTCATCGTGCCTCTCCTTCGGTTCCGGTGGTGGTCGTCGCCGGAGCACGCCACTGCACGCTCCTGAAAACTGCCAAAAATTAGTCTAACGCACTACGGAAGAGAAGTCAAGGTAAAAACAGCAACTATTTTCATGCCGCCTGTCCGGGAGGGTATGCGACCCCCGCGAGACGTCCGGGGATGGGGTTCTGCGAGAGGATCACTATATTAACCCTCGGTGAGCGGCCCGCTCGATATCGATGTGCGGGATCGCCCATCCCCGCGCTGCCAGCCTTGTCGAGGCGGACAGCGTCGGGGACTGACAACGTTGACGCGGAAGGCAGCACGTATGGGACTGAGCACTGGCATGGTGGAACTCGAAGCAACACTGCGGGCTTGTGGCCAAGAGGCCGCGGCAACGCATCTGCGGAATCTCGATGGCGACGCCCGAGCCCGTCTGGCCGCGCAGTTGGCTGCGGTCGACTGGACGACCATGGAGGACTGGATCCGGCGATATGTGCTGGCGTATGAGCCTCCGGAGCTTCCGCGGAACATCCGCCCGGCTCCCTACTACCCGCTGGAGCCCGCGGATGAGCAACAGGAGAAGCTCTACGCCCGGGCCGTGGCGCGAGGCGAGGAGCTGATCGCCGCGGGGGCGGTTGCCGGGTTCACGGTCGCCGGTGGGCAAGGCACGCGCCTCGGCTTCGACGGGCCGAAGGGCACGTACCCCTTCTCGCCGGTGAAGAACAAGACGTTTTTCCAGTTGTTCGCCGAGACCATCCTGCGAGTCAACGAGAAGTACGGGACGTGCGTGCCTTGGTATGTAATGACAAGCCCTCTGAACCACGAAGACACGGTGGCGTTCTTCGAGGAGCACGAGTACTTCGGCCTGTCGCCGGACAACGTCAGGTTTTTCGCCCAGGGAACGCTGCCGGCGATCGGCATGGACGGCAAGGTGCTTCTCGCCGAAGAGGACAGCTTGGCCTTGTCGCCCAATGGACACGGCGGCAGCCTCCTCGCACTCCGCGACTCGGGTGCGTTGGCGGACATGCGCGGGCGCGGCGTCCGCCACATCACGTACTGGCAGGTCGACAACGCGCTGGTGCAGATGTTCGATCCGTTGTTCATCGGTTTGCACGACCTGAACGGATCGGAAATGAGCAGTCGCTCGCTGACCAAGACCGGGCCCTTCGAGAAGCTGGGCAACTTCTGCCTTTCCGACGGTCGGCTGATCATCGTGGAGTACAGCGACATGCCCGAGGAGTTGGCCGTTCAGGAAGACGAGGCGGGGCGCCTGCGATTCCGCGCCGGCAGCCCGGCCATCCACATCCTTGACAGGGCATTTGTGGAGAGGATTACGGAGGGACAGCTCAAACTGCCTTTGCACCGGGCGGAGAAGAAGGTGCCGTGCATCGACGCCGAGGGCAATCGCATCGAGCCGGCCTCGCCAAATGCGGTCAAGCTCGAGATGTTCATCTTCGATGCGTTGCCCCTGGCGGAGAACCCGTTGATCCTGGAGGCGGACCGATCTGAACAGTTCGGGCCGGTGAAGCAGGTCGAGGGCGTGGACTCCGTGCAAAGCGCGCGCCAGTTCCTTCAGGAACGGTCCGCACGTTGGCTGGAGAAAGCCGGAATCACTGTGCCGCGTAGGGGCGATGGTGCACTTGCGTGCATGATCGAGCTGTCACCCCGGCGCTTTGTTGACGAGGACGACGTCCTGGCGCAGGCGGCGAGCCTCCGCGCGCCGTTGGCCAATGCCGAGGAGTACTACGAATGATCAGACAAGTCAAGTACACGGTTTCAGACATTGCTTTCGACGCCGCGGGTATCGGCAAACGCCTCACGGCGCTGTGCATACATGGCGGGAGACCCTACATGGTGCGTGGCCTGTGTCAACTCGACGAAGCCGTTACGTTCGTGCTTGTGCCATGCGAGCACGAGCGACCGGCGGATGAGTACCATCTGATCAAAGTCCCCACTACGGAGCCCGAGGCGTTCGAGGCCGAACTCTCGATCCGCTGGCACGCCGGCTTCGACTGCATTGGCCTGATCAACTTGGGGCCCGCCGAATTCCTCATGCTGCTCGCCCGCGTGGATGCGACAGCCGAGGAACGTGCGTTGTAGGTCACCTTACCGGCCGACAGCATTCTACCACAAGGCAGCGTCGCATGCCTCCTCGTGTGCTGCCGTTGTTCAGGAGACAATCGATGGATGTAGGCGTTGTTACCCGCAGCTTCGGCCACCTGACCAACGAGCAGACAGCCGACCTCCTGGCCGAAACGGGATTCCGCTGGACCGAGCTCTGCTTCTCACAGACAGACTCCAAGTACTGGGTCTACAACGGCCGCAGCGATCTGACGGATATGACGGACGGGCGCAGTCGGGAGATCGTCGACACGTACCGCAGTCGCGGTGTCGAAGTGCCGGTCCTCGGTGTGTTCACCAATCTGATCGAGCCGGACGTCGCCGAGCGCGAGCAGAGCCTGGCATACTTCGAGCGCATGATGCAGATCGCGGCGGTCAACGGCATCCCGACCGTCGCCACCGAATGCGGGTTCATTCCTGGCGCGCGCGGCGTCAATGCCGACATCTACGAAGAAGCGTTCGAACAACTGCTCGACAGTTTCCGATGGCTCATCGAGAGGGCCGAGACGTACGATGTCGACATTGCCCTCGAACCGTGTGTGATCGATATCGTGCCCAGCGCCAAGCGCACGGCGGACTTCATCGACCAGCTCGCGTCGCCTCGCGTCAGAGTCTTGCTCGATCCGGCCAATCTGATCGCGAACAGCTCGGAGGAAGACATGTTCCGCTACCTGGCGCCGCACATCGCCTACGTCCACGGCAAAGACCGCAAGGTGAATGATCGCAAGGGCAGGCTGGTGGGCGACGGCGATGTTGACTGGCCGCTGTTCCTCAGTCTCTACCACGAGCACTCCGAGGGACTGCCGTTTATTCTGGAATACGTGAACCAAGCAAATTTCTGTGAGATCCGCGATCGCGTGCTGGCCTTCGATGCGCAGGCAGTGGGCACACGGCGGGACCCAACTGACTGAGCATGATTGTGAAACAGCAAGCAGTTCTATCCCTTTGCCTTGGAGCCGCGGCGGCCTCCGTCAGCGCCCGCGGCGAGAGCTTTCGGCCGCCGGCCGTGCCCCTGGTGGCGTGCGATCCATACTTCAGCATCTGGTCGCGGGCCGACCGGCTTACGGATGCGGACACGACCCACTGGACCGGCAAGTCGCACCGGCTGGCGGGCACCGCCACGATCGACGGCAAGCAGTTCCGATTCATGGGGCTCTCGGATTCGGACATCCCCGCGTTGACGCAGACGGGGTTGTCCGTGCTGCCCACGCGCACGGTATACACGTTCGAAGGCGAAGGCGTCGCGCTGGGCATCACATTCATGACGCCAGCACTGCCCGACGACATGGATTTGCTCGCCCGTCCGGTGACGTACGTGACGGTCGCCCTTGGTGCGACGGACGCCAAGAAGCACCGCGTGGCGGTTCGGTTCGCCGCCTCCGCGGAGCTCGCAGTCAACAACGCGAACCAACTGGCGGTCGTGGCGCACGAGGTCGTCGAGGGGTTGGCGGTGGTTCGGGCGGGGTCGACCGACCAACCCGTCCTGGCCAAGCGCGGCGACGACATCCGCATCGACTGGGGGTACCTCTATCTCGCCGTGCCGGCCGGCCCGGACGTCTCGGTCGGTATCATGTCGAAAGGCAAGGCAACCGACAAGGCGTCGGTGCGAGGCCCCGGTGCGGACCTCGCAACGGTGCTCGACGTGGAGTTTGGCGAAGTGCGTGACACGCCGGCTGAGCGCTACCTGATGCTGGCTTACGACGATTTGTACTCCATCCAGTACATGAAGGCGAATCTCCGTCCCTATTGGCGACGGAACGGATGGGAAGCAGCGGACCTGCTCAAGGCGTCGGCAAACGAATACGAGACACTGAAGCAACGCTGCGAGACGTTCGACGCCGAGCTCATGCGCGACCTGACCGCGGCAGGCGGGGAACGCTACGCGCAGATCGCCGCCCTCGCCTACCGCCAGTGCTTTGCTGCCGGCAAGTTCGTTGCCGATGCCAACGGGCAGCCGCTCCAGTTCTGCAAGGAGAACCACTCCAACGGTTGCATCGCCACCTCGGACGTGTTCTACCCCATGTCCCCGCAGTTCCTGCTGTTCGGTCCGAGTGTCGCCAAGTCGTTTCTCGTCCCGTTCATGAACTACGCCGCATCGAAGCGTTGGCGTTTCCCGTTCGCGCCGCACGACCTGGGCCAGTACCCTCATGCCAACGGCCAGCGCTACGGCGGCGGCGAGAGCTCGGAAGCAAACCAGATGCCAGTGGAAGAGAGCGGCAATCTGCTGATCCTCATGGCCGCCGTGGCACAGATGGAGGGGAATGCGGACTTCGCAAGCCTGTACTGGCCGCAGCTCCAACAGTGGGCCGAGTACCTGAAGGAGAAGGGATTCGACCCGGAGACCCAGTTGTGCACTGACGACTTTGCCGGACACCTTGCCCACAACGTCAACCTGAGCGTGAAAGCCATCTGCGGACTGGCCGCGTTCGGCAAGCTCTGCGGACTCCGCGGCGAAACAGCCAAGGCCCGGGAATACGGCGACCTGGCCAAGGGCTTTGCGGACCGCTGGGTCAGGGAGGCAGACGACGGCGACCACTACCGGCTCGCGTTCGACAAGCCCGGTACGTGGAGCCAGAAGTACAACCTTGTCTGGGACCGAATCCTGGGCTTGGGGCTGTTTCCCCCGTCTGTTGCACGCACCGAGATGGACCACTACCGCAAGGTGCAGCTCAAGTACGGTCTGCCCCTCGACAATCGCAAAACCTACACGAAGCTGGACTGGGTTCTGTGGTCCGCGACACTGACCGGCGACCGTGCGGATTTCGCAGCTATCGTCGAGCCTGTATACACGTTCCTGAACGAGACGCCCGACCGCTTTCCCATGACCGATTGGTACTTCACGGACAGCGGGAAGCGGCGCGGATTCACCGCGCGCCCCGTCGTGGGCGGCGTCTTCCTTCAGATGCTCTACGACCAGTCCGCGTGGCGCAAATACGCGAGCCGCGACAAGACCGGCGCACAGGGCTGGGCGCCCATGCCGCGGCCGCCCGAATATGTCACCGTGGTACCCACGGCGCAGCAGCAAGCCAGCCAGTGGCGTTACACCACTGAGCAACCTGCCGAAGCCTGGTTCCGAACAGACTTCGACGACAGTGCGTGGCAGGAAGGGCCCGGCGGTTTCGGTACGCCCAAAACGCCCGGGACCAAGATCCGGACGCGCTGGGACACGCCCGACATCTGGATTCGCCGCACGTTCGACCTGCCCGATCCCGTACCGGACAAGCTGGTCCTGCGCATGCACCACGACGAGGACGCCGACGTCTTCCTGAACGGCGTTCTGGCTGCGAAGGTCGCAGGCTACACGACCGAATACGACGTGACCGACATCCTGCCTGCGGCGTGCAGGGCGTTGCGCCCTGGCCGGAACCTGATCGCCATTCACTGTCACCAGACCATCGGCGGACAGTACATTGACGCCGGCCTCGATACGGTCAAGGCCCCGACGCCGACAGCGACAACGGCCGCAAGCGAGGGCGACGTCTTCCTCTTCTCGTCCTTCCGAGGGAACGGGGAAGACGGCCTGCACCTGGCCTACAGTCACGACGGGCTCGAGTGGACCGCGCTCAAGAACGACAAGTCATTCCTCACGCCACAAGTCGGCGGGAAACTCATGCGTGATCCGTGCATCATTCAGGGCCCTGACGGCGAATTCCACATGGTCTGGACCACGAGCTGGGGGGACAAGGGCATCGGCGTTGCGCATTCCGCGGATCTCGTCGAGTGGTCCGAGCAGACGTTCGTGCCCGTGATGGAGCACGAGCCGACGGCGCGTAACTCCTGGGCACCCGAGATCACGTGGGACCCCGGCGGCGAGCAGTATGTCATCTACTGGGCCACGACGATCCCCGGCCATTTCGAGGAAACCGCCAAGAGCGCCGACAGAGGCTGGAACCACCGCATGTACCGCACGACGACGAAGGACTTCGAGACATACACGGAAACCACGCTGTTCGTCGAGCCCGGCTTCAACGTGATCGACGCCACCATCGCGAACATCGGCAACCGCTGCGTCATGGTGCTGAAGGACGAGACTCGCCACCCGCCCGCCAAGAACCTGCGCATCGCCACGAGCGACCGCGTCACCGGTCCCTGGGCTGTTGCATCCGAGCCCTTCTCGCCGCCCGGTCTGTGGGTGGAAGGGCCCACCTGCCTGAGAGTCGGCGACTGGTGGCACGTGTACTTCGACGCCTACGCCAAGCATCGTTACGGCGCCATGCGCACGAAGGACTTCCAGACATGGGAAGACATCTCCAGCCAGCTCCGCTTCCCCAAAGACACCCGCCACGGGACGGCCTTCCGCGTGCCGCGAGCGGCTCTGGACAGATTGCTGAAGGAAAGGTGAAGCCAACACGATCGCCAATGGGCACATCCACGGAGCGCGGGATGCATCCCGCGACCTGATAACGTATCTCCCTTCCGCGGGATGCATCCCGCGCTCCGTATGGTCGCCCCTCGCCGTGGTGTGCGTAGGACGACGGCAAGTCATGGAGAACGTCTCATGCGAAGTATGATGACCCGAACACTGGTGCTGCTGGCTGTGTCATTCATCCAGACAGGCTACGCGCAGAATCAGCGCGATGCTCCGGCGCGTCCTCCACTGACCGTGCTCAACGCCGGTGTGGGCGGCAACAACACACGCAACGGACTTGCGCGGATGGACAGAGACGTAATCGCCAAGGAGCCGGATCTGTGTTTCATCGCGTTCGGCATGAACGACGCGGTGAACAGCCGGAATCACGTGCCGATCGACGAGTTTGGCAAGAACCTCACGAAGATGGCAGCAACGTGCCAGAAAGCGGGAATACGTCCCGTCTTCATCACGGTCAACCCGTGCAACGAAGAGAAGCTCTACACGCGACACAAGATCGACCACTACAAGCCCCATGGCGGCGCCAACGCCATGATCGTCGAGTACAACCGCGTGATCAAGAACGTGGCGGAAGACGCAGGAGCGGATGTGATTGACTGGCACACGGAGGTCATGCGTCGGTCCGGCTCCTCCATCGATCCCGGCAGCGTGCTTCGTGTCGACGGAGTCCACCTGAGCCCGCAGGGCCTTGCGGCTCTGGCCCGACTCGCCGCCAACTGGATGACGGGAGCCGACATCCCCGATGGTGCCGTAGTCGTCGCCTTCGGTGACAGCATCACGAAGCAGGGCTGGATCGACATGGCCCGCGCTCTGTACGTTCGGCCGCCGAGTGATCATCCCGACAGTCACGAAAGAGCTCCATAAGCACGAACACGGAGGGATGCCGGATGCAGACCAATTGTGGCAAACGGAGCGCGGCCTGGCGGGGGATGGCCTTTTTGTGCGTCGTGTTGTCGTCGTTGGCAGACGCCGGCCCACCAGAGACAGCTCCCGACAACAGCGTCTTCCCGTGTCGGGTGTTCTGGCATCCGAAACGGACATCGCTGGCGCAGCGAGGCGAGGCGGCTGAGTACACCGCCCTCGCGAAAGGGGAGAGTCGGTCTCTTCACGGAGATTGGGAGGAACGGGGGACGCTGTTCAAGTGGCGCTTCCTGGAACACAAAGCCCGTGCGACCCGCGACAGAGTCGATGACTTGGGCTTGCTTCCTCCCTGGCTTCGGGTGGCCAGGATCAGGTGTACCATGGCCGCCCGG
>JGI11705J14877_10000660_pt1 | contig 21114 bp, 20 predicted proteins | sample Etolaghawater15m_FD_14877 | JGI IMG/M metagenome (IMG submission 14877)
TTATTTTATTTTCCATAAATAATTTATTTAAAATATTTAGTTAATGTTTTTTGACCAACTAAACAGGATATGCTAAGTTAAAAATTTTAGCCGAAATCGATCAGAGAAATATTTAAAAAAACCTTTCGGAAACATTAATAACCAAACAAGTATCGACGGTACTTCACGCCATTGTTGTTTTAATTTTATTTTGCAGTGTAGTGAATAACGTATAAATCGATGATAAGCATCAAGACGTACGGCTAATGGAATTAACTTGGATTCACGACCGAGCTCTTCGTGATAGTAATATCGAAATCCTTGTGGATTCTTAACGCGATTATGAAATACGGTTTGACTAAGTCCATCTTTTTGATATTCAACAATCTGAAAAGGCTGGTTAACATAAATTGTATCATAACTCTCTGATATTCGCTTCCATAAAATATCATCACGAATAAAGGTCTCTCCAGAAAACTGTGGATATGGATAGGTTCGAACCAAATCCGTACGCAGTGCTAATTTTTTATCACCTCCAACATGATAAAAGTACCGAATTTCAAAATAATTTGAAATCATAAAATCAATCGGATACTTGCTACCGACAACCTCTCCATCAATATCTACACACAACCCTTCAATACCTGCAAGCGTTTGCTTTTCTTCATTGCTCAAAAGTCCCCAGAACTCAGCAATGTAAGAGATAATATTCGGCGCCAACTGATCGTCAGAATCAAGAAGTAAAAATAGTTCGCCAGATGCAATTCGTAGTGCATGATTATGTGCGGCAAATTTTCCTTGATTCAGCTGTTTCCGGTAAATAACCGGAAAAGGTTGCTTTGATGCCCACGCTGTTACTATATCTGCTGTGCCATCAGTTGATCCATCATCAATAATAATAACTTCTATATCTTGATAAAGCTGACAAGCAATGCTTGCCAACGTTCGAGTCAGTGTATGGGCACGATTATAGGTTGGAATAAAAATAGTGATCAGCATTACAATACACCATAATATCTCATTTTTTGTATTTAGGGCACATCGAAAAATCTCGCTCATAACAGAACGAGACACGTGTTATCAATAGGTTACAAAGTAGATTTTCGGATAATCATAAATTTTAAGGGGCTCTCTTTAATTATTAATAATATTAAAAAATGACACATTATTCACTGTTGGCACGAATTGATTTATTTTAAAAATTAGTTTTTTTTATCAAGCGGTTATAGACTGCTACATTACCTGCTACCATCGCCTCTACTGAAAAATGCTGCACGACCCGCTCTCGTCCCGCCATACCCATACGATCACGTAGCTCGCCATGTTGTAGCAGATTAATCACCGCACTTGCCACTCGCTCCGCCGCCGGTGCAACCGGTAATAGCGTTCCATTCAGACCATCCACCACAATCTCTGGTATGCCACCTGTTGCCGTCGCCACAATCGCCTTACCCTGTTGCGCCGCTTGTAGCAGGCTCACCCCTAACCCTTCCCGATCAGCTAGATGTACCACCAGATCGAGACAGGGGAGTATCATCGCCAGATCATCACGAAAACCAGCGAATGTCACCGCATCAGCAAAGGGGTAACACGCCTGCTCTAACGCCTGACGCTGCGCGCCTTGCCCGAGAAAGAGGAAGTGGACATCGGGCTGTGCCGCCATAATGGCAGGTATAGCGGCAATCAGATAACGATGCCCTTTGCGTGGGATCAACTGCGCAATCACCGCTACAACTGGTTGTTCAGGTCGGATCCCAAACTGCTGCTGTAGCCACTGTCGATCGCAACGCCTGATCGCCTGATCGGGGACAGCACTGTGGACTGTCGTTACCTTATCGGCGGTCACACCACACTGCCGCAGTACATCGGCAATACCCTCTGAAATCGCAACAACACGATCAAATAGTCGATATTTCCACGGTACTAAGAGCCGCGTTTCGGGATTGTCGACCCGCCGTGTTAATAGACAGGGCACACCGGCCCATACCGCAGCCATACCACCGAACCAGTCGCCCCCCCGACGACTATGCAGATGCACTAGATCGACACCATACTCAACGATAACTCGGCGCAGTCGCCAGATAAAACCAATATCGTGTTCACCAGCTAGTGGTAGTGTCACCACTTCCGTATGACCCTCTGCCGCTACCGCATCGGCAATCGCACTACCTAGGGGAGCGACTAACAGGCTACGCACTGATGCCATCGTTGCTAACCCATCAAGCAGCAGTTTCACCTGCAGTGCCCCGCCATAGAGGTAGCGACCGGTCTCAACATGCAAGATTGTCATCGGGCGTATCACAGTAGTGACTCGACATTTTTTAACACCTCTGCCACAGATATGTCGGCCATACAGTCAAATCGACCATCGCAGCTCGGTCGCCGCCGACAGGGTGAGCATGTGTGTTGATGGTAGCAGATCACCGCCTCTTCACTACCACTCTCCAAATAGGGTCGAGTTGCACCAAACAGGGCAATACTTGGTGTTGAAAAGCCGAGCGCCATGTGTGTTAAACCGGTATCAACCCCGATCAGCAGACGAGCAGATGCAATTGCCGCCGCTGCTTCTCGCAGAGTGGTTGCCCCAGCAAGATTGATCGCCGAAGCGCCGATCGCCGTGGCCAACGCCTGCCCCTGATCCTGATCAGTGGGACCACCGAGCACTACACAGCGGAGTGCATAACGCTGCTGTAACTGCTCACCAAGCGCTATCCAGCGATCGATAAGCCAGTGCTTCTGCGGACGGGTCGTGAAGGGAGCAAACACGACATAACCTGATGCAGCATCGACCGTTGCAAGTTGTGCGCGAATCGATTCTCGATCGGCATCGAGCAGTATCAACTCAGGAAAAAAGTTTGTATCAGTCGCCCCTAGATGGCGCGCCAGTTGACGATATTCGGAACCAAAACCGGGATCATCAGGTATCCGCTGAATGACCTCACTCATCAACCGCCCACTCCCTTCACGGCTACCTAAGCCAATCCGCCGTTTTGCTCCCGATAACCAGAGTAGTAGCCCACTCTTTAATAATCCCTGCAGATCGATAGCGAGATCAAAATGTTCGTTGCGCAACCGCTGACGCAGTGCTAACACTTCACGCCACAACTGTCGATAGTGGCGCCGCTGCCAAAGTTGCAACCACTGTTGGCGTGGCCATACCACCACCGCATCGAGTGCCGGATGATGCTGCAGCAGCGATGCCACCTCCGGCTGTGCCAACCAGACGATGCGAGCGGTTGGATAGCGCCGGCGTAAGCGTGAAAGAAGCGATGAAGCCATCACCACATCACCCATTGCGGAGAGGCGAACTAACAGGATAGCCGTCACGTTCTGCCGATCCTCATACACTATCGTCTACCTGCTGCGCTCGCAGAGCGCTATCATCTTGTGCAATACGCCACGTGAGACTCAACGCCATACCACCAAACAGCGCCAGATAGAAAAATCCGCGATCACGTGACATCAAGAAGGCGGCTAACGCATCGATCCAGTAGATAACGCCCGCACCACCTAAGAGTAGTAACATCGGTAGCGAGATGAGACCGGAACGAAATGCACGCCATACCCCCTGAACCAACCAAAAAACAAAGGTATATAGAACTGCCACACCGATTAGACCAATAGCCAGTAACTGATCGATCAGATCAGCATGTAAATTGGGGTGTTCACGCAAAATCGGATTATCTGCTTGTGATAGTAGCGCAGCGCTACCGGCCGGACCCAAACCGACCAACGGATGGTGTAGCCATTGCGTTATACCCAACTGCCACATCTGTAATCGTTGACCAAAAGAGCTAGATGGCGCATCCGCCCAATCACCGTTCCACATTGCTAACAGCGCTGCCTGTTCCGATGAGAAGATCTGCCACAATGATGGAGTTATTAACCATAAAAGGGTAACGAATGTTAGCGTGATCACCCAGAATAGCCATCTATGATGCCGCCACTGCTGCAGCAGTAGCCAACCTATCAGTGGAAGCAACACAACGGCTATTGCGACCCATCCGGAGCGTGATTGTGAAAAAAAGAGTGCTAATCCACTCACTATTAATGCCACCAACCACAATAACCAACGACTTATTTGTGATACACCAAATGGTACTAGAGAACCCCGATTTGGTGGGGGCAGTAGTAGTAGGATCAGCAGTGCTACCGCGCTATAGAGACCTAAACTGTTTGGGTTATGCATCAAAAAGCCGGTACGGAGGCCACCATTGAATAGTGCAGGCACCTGATCAGTAGTTAACAAACCATATCCTACGTTAACTAACAGACCGACAACAAAAGCATAACATAACTGTTCAATATCAATATCTAATAAATAGATATACCAACCGATCACACCAATCGCTAACGGTACCCGCCATAACGAGAGTGCAACATCAAGATGGTGCTGCCAAGTGATAGATGGTGTTGATGACCATAAGTGCGCTCCCCATCCAACAGCGATAAGTAACAACAGGAGATACCCACTGCACAACACCCACCAGCGCCGTATCTCTGGCAACCACCATCGACTTTGACCGGCAAAGAGCTGAAACAACCAGAGTAACAGCAGTAGCGTCAACAGGAGATTAGCCAGCGCCTTTGATGGCGAGATAGCGCCGGCAAATAGATAGATCGCAACAACGCTAAACCCGCTCTGCCAACGCTGTTGCCACTGCTGCCAGTGGTTACGATTCCCGATTCTCTGCACTCTTCTCACTGACTCTATAGGATACTGTTAGTTTGCTTGAGCACTCTTGAAGCCCTGTTGAGCGTACGCAATAACCGCTACACTAGCGCGTTCATAACAATTTAGCGCACCGAACTGACCGAGGAGCACTCGTCCCACCATGTGTGGCATCGCCGGTATTATTCTTCAGCAGGCAGACCCCCAGTTACGGTCGCAACTAGTGCCGCTCCTAGCGCGTCTGCGCCATCGCGGTCCCGATGGTAGCGGGACATTTGTTGACTCCGAACATCGCGTTGCGATCGGCCATCGCCGGCTTGCTATTATCGATCCAGTCGGTGGTCAGCAGCCGCTGCTACATCAACGTCTCGCTCTGATCGCAAATGGCGAAGTATACAACCACTGTGAGCTGCGTGACGAACTTCAGGCGCTTGGTCACACCTTCCATAGCGGTTCTGATAGCGAAGTGATTCTCCACGGCTACGCGGCATGGGGTGAGGATGTTCTCGATCGACTCGCAGGGATGTACGCTTTTGCTCTCTGGGATGGCGATCGACAACGGCTGCTACTTGCCCGTGATCGACTCGGTATCAAACCGCTCTTTATCGCGCGTCTCCCTCATGCCATCGCCTTCGCCTCTGAGATTAAAGCACTGCTACCGCTGCTGCCGCGACGCGACATCGATGCAACGGCACTGCTTAGCTATCTTCAGTACCAATTTAGCAGTGGAGAACAGACCCTAATCAGCGGTATTGAGCGTCTTCCTCCCGCAAGCCTACTGTCGATCTCGATCGCAGAGATGGATCGGCAACCCCTCCCTCCCCTCTCGCCCCGCCGCTACTGGTCACCCCTGACACTATCACAACAGCGGTGTGATCAGCAGGAGGCGGAGCAGCAGTTTACGCCGCTGATGGAACAGGTGATGAACCAGCATATGCGCAGCGATGTCCCATTTGGCCTGTTTCTCTCTGGTGGCGTTGACTCCGGCATCCTTCTTGCCCTTCTGAGCCGCTATGGAGCCTCTCCACTACACACCTTCTCAGTCGGCTTTCCGACCAGTCAGACAGATGATGAAACCGCCCTCGCAGTTGCTATCGCTAACCGTTACGGTAGCCACCATACGCATATAGAGCCGACTGGAGAGACCCTTCTACAGCAGCTTCCCCTAACCATCTGGGCCGCAGATGAGTTGATGCGGGATAATGCTAACTTACCAACTGCACTGCTAGCGACCGAGGCAGGGCGCGAGTTGAAGGTGATATTCTCTGGCGAGGGGGGGGATGAAGTGTTTGCCGGCTATGGTCGCTACCGTAGCGGGCGACTCGAACGCTGGTTGAAACAGCGACTGCAACCGGGGAGCGGCGGCTTTCGCAGTCGTGGTAGTTTTCGTGGCCGTTGGCCGCAGCGACTCTTCTCGCCATCACTACACGCTGCGGCTAAAGCGGCACGGATACCGCTAGAGCAAGCGTGGCAGGAGACACCACACCACTGGAGCGATCTGCAACGGATGCAGTACAGTGATCTACGTACTGCACTGCCAGATAATCTACTCGTGAAAGCTGATCGGATGTTGATGGCAGCCGCCGTCGAAGGGCGGGTACCCTTTCTCGATCACCGTGTGGTCGAGTTTGGTTTGACGCTACCCGATCATCTCAAACTCAATCGTCACGGCGGAAAACAGTTTCTGCGCCGCTGGGCGGCAAACATGCTACCGGAAGAGACATTAACGGGGCGAAAACGCGGTTTTCGCGTACCACTGGGCCAATGGACAGACGCATCTCTACTAGCTCAACTGCGGCGAATCTTACCCCACCATCCGGCCCTCGCCGGCTGGATTGAGCCGCGTGGAGTAGAGTATTTGATCGATCACTACCACCATTATCGGCCAGCAAACCGCATGTTGTGGTCATTAATACAGTTCGCCATCTGGCACCGACTCTTCATTAGCGGTGATGGTGAACGACCGACAGCACAGCTATCACCTATCGATCTACTGCGGGAGCCAGCATGACTCATACTGTTCAGCCAACTCACCATGACGATACCGGCCCATCATCCTCTCCACGCATCGCCATCTTTGCCGCCTTTTCAGGCCATGGTGGCGTTGAACGGATGTTAGCTAACCTTGCGGCTGGCCTACTCGTTGCCGGTTACCGGGTTGACATGGTGCTAGCTAAACAGCGGGGAGAGCATCTGGCTGCGATTCCTGCGGCAGTACGTCAAATCCCGCTCGGTAGCCGTCATACTGCCACATCACTACCGGCACTGATAGGTTATCTACGGCGTGAACGGCCAGCCGCCTTACTTGCGGCTAAAGATCGTGCGATCCGTACAGCAGTGATGGCACGCGCACTATCTGGCGTTACACTGCCGCTGGTGGGTCGGCTCGGTACTACGGTGTCGGCAGCCCTATCGGGTAAAGGGTGGTTACGGCGCACCATTTGGTACAGCAACATGCGGCTATTCTATCGCCGTGTCGATACGCTCATTGCGGTCTCTGAAGGGGTACGACAGGATATTCTGCAAATCACTAACCTAGCACCATCGCAGGTGCGCGTGGTACGCAACCCAGTCATTACACCACAGCTATCGGAACAGGCCGCGCTCCCATGCGATCACCCATGGCTGACGTCAATACGTGATACGCCGGTCATCGTAGCGGCAGGCAGACTCACTCATCAGAAGGATTTTCCAACCCTGCTACGCGCCTTTGCTCGGCTGCGTACCGAACGCTGTTGCCGCCTGCTTATTCTCGGTGAGGGAGGTGATCGTGGCACACTACTGACATTAGCAGAGCAGTTGGGTATCCGTCACGATGTCGATCTACCCGGCTTTCGTGCCAACCCCTACCCCTATCTGGCGGCGGCCAATCTATTCGTCCTCTCATCGCGTTGGGAGGGCTCACCCAATGTGTTGACAGAAGCATTAGCACTCGGTACACCAGTGGTTGCTACTGACTGTCCTAGCGGTCCTCGTGAACTCCTTGCTGGGGGGCGCTATGGCGCGTTAGTGACACCGGGCGATGTATCGGCATTAGCTAGCGCAATGGGCGCGACACTCGATCAACCGCTACCGGCAGCAACGCTACGCCAAGCCGTCGCTGATTACACCATCGATCAGGCCGCCGCTGGCTACCTACAAGCGCTCACGCTACCACCATCTGCAAATAGCGCGGTACCGAGCTAATACTCGACCTCCATGATACCCAAACTGCGCTATGGCAGACGCCACTGGAATTGATCACCTCATGCTCCTATCGAATCGCTACAACTTCCTATTTGTACACATTGCTAAAACGGGTGGTACCAGTGTCCGTGCAGCACTCGCTGGCTTGCGCTGGCGCGATCCACTCTACCTACCGATGTTCATCTCTGCTCGTCTGAGTCATCTAACCGGCCATCGCATCGCCACCAAACTACCACGACACGCTCGTATCATCGCCGCACAGGAGATGTTGCCACATGAACAGTTTCAGCGCCTGTTTAAGTTTGCCTTTGTCCGCAACCCTTGGGATCTCCAAGTGAGCTCATTCCACCACATCCGACGGGAGCGGCCACATCTACTTGAAGGTCACCAACAATTTGCCGATTTTATGCGTTGGAAACTCGATCCCGAACGCCCTTGGCAGTACCACATCGACACATCTATCGCCCTACAATCAGACTACATCAGAGATCTACAGGGAAACATTGTGGTTGATTTTATCGGCCATTATGAGTCGCTACAGGATGATTTTACTGAGGTGTGTCGACGGATTGGCGTGGTTCGTCAGCTACCGCATCGCCGCCGTGCAACTGATCGAGAGGATTATCGACGCTACTACGATACGCACCTAACAGAGCTAGTGGCACACCACTTCGCTGCTGATATCAGTGCTTTTAACTACCAGTTTGAGTGAGCTATGTGGCTGTCATCCGTGCAACTATCGCGCTCGTTGAGCACCCCTCTAAAAAATCGAGTACCACCACCTCGCCTCCAGCCGCCACCACACACTCACCTCCAGCAATCTGTTCCGGCTGGTAATCTCCCCCTTTAACCAGCAGATCAGGGAGCAATCGACAGATAAGGCGTTGCGGTGTCTGTTCACTAAACGGCACTACCCAATCGACACTCGCTAACCCCGCTAGTACGGCCATCCGCTCAGCTAATGGGTTGATTGGCCGACTCGCCCCTTTCAACTGCCGTACTGAAGCATCATCATTCACCGCCACGACTAATCGATCCCCTAACGCCGCCGCCTGCTGCAAGTAGCGTACATGTCCTGCGTGGAGTAGATCAAAACAGCCGTTAGTCATCACTACCCGTTCACCACGGCGACGGGCCGCCTCTAACTGCTGCTGTAGCTGCGCCTCGGTGACGACTCCGTGCGGCTGTTGTGACACGTCTCGTTGTGATGGGGGTAACGCCTGCCGCAACTCATCGGCTGTCACCGTGGCGGTACCCAGTTTACCTACGACAATACCCGCCGCTAAATTGGCCAATGTCACTGCTGCTGCCAGATCTTCACCCGCCGCATACGCCGCTGCCAGCACCGCAATGACGGTATCACCCGCACCGGTCACATCATACACTTCACGCGCTCGGGTCGGCTGATGCAGTGGCGCACGATGCGCCTGAATCAGGGTCATACCTTCTCCCCCCCGCGTGATCAGGAGCGCCTCTAACGCTAACGCTTCCCGCAACTGCTCCCCTCTCACCAGCAGTTCAGTCTCATCACGACAGTGGCCAACCACCGCTTCAAACTCAGCCAGATTCGGTGTGATCAGGGTAGCTCCCCGATAACGGCTAAAATCGCGCCCCTTCGGATCAACCAGTACCGGCACCGCCGCCGCCCGTGCCGCGGCAATCAGCGGCTGCGGATCATGCAGCACACCTTTACCATAATCAGAGAGCACCACCACATCGTACCGCTTCGCCTCTAGCGCAGTGGCAATCTGATGAGATAATTGGGGACGGTGAAACTGTTTAGGATCGGGTTCAAAATCGAGGCGCAGCAACTGCTGCTGATGGCTCACAACGCGCAGCTTAGTGATCGTGGCGGCGGCGGTCGCTTCGAGATGGCAGCCAACCCCCACCTGTTGTAGTTGTTGTTGCAGGAGTTGAGCCGCTTCATCAGCACCTGTGACGCCGATCAGATCGACGCTAGCCCCGAGTGCCGCAATATTTGAAGCGACATTCGCCGCACCACCGGCACGCCCCTCATCTAGATCGACCCGCACCACTGGTACGGGGGCTTCCGGCGAGATTCGCGAAGTCCCACCGCTCCAGTAGCGATCGAGCATGACATCGCCAACAACCAGCAGTCGCGCTGCATCAAACGCAGGCGGCGAAGGGGGTATCACTCCCCCAACCGATACGCCGCCCCGCAATAAGGGCACCGCACCGCCGTCACCTCCCCCTCTGGTCGCTTCTCACCTAACGGTAGATAGACCTGCGGGTGACTATCCCAGTGACTCATCGCTGGTGTTGGGCAGTGCAGCGGTAGCTGCGATCGGGTGATCATCTCCGGCGGCACGGTTGCGGCATGGGTAGCGCCATCGCTCATACCATCAGCTCCTTACAATTGGGTTGAGATCAAACGTAACTGAGCCACTCAGGGTGACTATCGCGACGACCATGTACCTGATCGAAATACATCGTCTGCAGCCGTTCGGTGATAGGACCGCGCCGTCCGGCACCAATCATCCGTCCATCCACCTCACGGATCGGAGTCACCTCGGCAGCAGTACCGGTGAAAAACGCCTCATCGGCAATATAGACCTCATCGCGGGTGATCCGCTTCTCGCGCACCGGGATCCCGATCTCCGCGGCCAACTTAAAGATGGTGCGGCGGGTGATACCATCGAGTGCCGAGGTGAGATCGGGGGTCACTAGGGTGCCATCCTGCACCAAAAAGATATTCTCTCCTGAACCCTCGGCAACATACCCCTCATTATCGAGTAGCATCGCCTCATCATAACCACAGCCGAGCGCCTCCTGCAGCGCCAGCATCGAGTTCATATAGTTACCGTTCGCCTTCGCCTTACACATCGTGATGTTGACATGGTGACGCGTGTAGGATGAGGTACGGATCCGGATCCCCTTCTCCATCCCCTCGGCCCCTAGATAGGCACCCCACGACCAAGCGGCAACCATCACATGCACCTGCAGGTTATCGGCGCGCAGCCCCATCCCTTCGGAGCCATAGAAGCACATCGGCCGAATATAGGCCGACTCTAACCCATTCTCCCGAACTGCCGCGCGCTGCGCTGCGTTGAGTGTCTCCCGATCATACGGGATCGACATGTTCAGGATATGGGCAGAGCGGAATAGCCGGTCGGTGTGATCACCGAGTCGGAAGATTGCGGTACCCTGCGTTGCACGGTAGGCACGAACCCCCTCAAACACCCCCATGCCATAGTGCAGGGTATGGGTCAGGACGTGGGTCTTCGCCTCACGCCAGGGGATCAACACCCCATCTAGCCAGATGACCCCATCGCGGTCAGCCATCGACATCGTCACACTCTCCTCATTGCGGAATTGGCCCGTGCGGAGAAGCGAATCCCGCCGTGGCGCTTGGGTTACAGGGCAAGCGCCCTATTCCACCACAAAATGGCGGGCGGCGATACCACCTGACACCGCGATCTCTCACCAAAGATCAGAGAAAAATTCCCCGAGTAGATGGAGTGGCCCCTGCCCCTGATAGGGGATCTCTACGGTGACGTGGTCACTTGCGCTCGCCCCCTCATTGTCAGTAACCGTCAACATAAAGTTGAGGCGCGCCACGTCGTGTGGATGGTGCGCGTGCTCCGCCGCGGCCTCAGTCGTAGCAACGGTATGCGCCTCCGACTCATCCACAAAGCCGAAAAAGCGGCTGATCATCGGTGAACTCTCCACCTTCTCCGGTACCAGCTCTGGGGCGATGAAGCGTAGCGTCACCCCATCCTGCTCACGCAACACCACCGCCGGTCCACCCACCTGCTGCCAGCGGTAGCTGACAATCTGACCATCGCTATCGCTACTCGCTGCGCCATTGAGTATTACCTCATCACCCGGTTCAACACGCCGATGGAGTGCGCTTGCCACCGCATGCGGAGAGCTATTGATAGGACGAATCGACACCCGCACCGTATCGTGAGCAGTTGCCCCCTCATTGTCGGTCACCTGCAACTGAAAAGTGAGCGTAGTCGGGGTCGTCATCTTCGGTGCCGTAAAACAGGTCGCCTCACTCGCTGAACTCACCAAGACCACGGCAGGCCCATCAATCTGCTGCCACAAGTAGCTGACAATATCCCCATCACTATCATGACTATCGCCCCCACTCAGAGCGACACTACTGCGCTCCTCAACCACGCGGTCACGCCCTGCATCGGCACGCGGATGCGCATTGATCGGCTCCACCACCACCTGCATCTGATCGGCTGCACGGCGGCCAGCGCTATCACTCACCTGTAGTTCAAAACTGAATGTTAATGGGGTCGTTGTCAGGGGTGCAGTAAACTGCAGTGTTGCACTATCGGTCACCGCTAGGGGGAGTGGCTCACCGCTGATCTGACGCCACTGATAGCGAACATCAGCGGCAGCGCCGCTACTCTCACCCTGAAGGGTGACAACTTGCTGTTCGGTGACCGTTTGATCACCACCGGCGCTCGCTTGGAGCGGTGCTAGGATCAGTGGTCGACCGCTCATCTCATTGGCCGCAAGTCGTAGCGGATCGATACCGGCCAGCGGATCGGCCGTGATCACCGGCGATAGCGGCGTCTGCTTGTCGCCATCACCGCCGGCGGTAGGTGCGCTACCGCCCATCGCGAGGGGGGCGACACTACGGCGCCCACCCACCTCATCGAACGTCTCTTCGATGCGGTTACGCAACTCATCACAGCCGCTCACACCGAGTGCTGTGCCAAGTAGCAGTGCCAGTGTTGGTCGCCCCGATCGCCGCAAGCGCGGCATACAAAAGCCTTTTGTGAATGTTCGCAACGCCCCATCTCTCATTTTAGTGATATCGTTGCAAAGCATGCAAAATCGCGTCTGCAGCGTCAACTGTTGGGCGCGGTAGAGCCACTAAACGAACGCGGTTAACGAGCCGGTTCGGTAGCGTTATTTGGTTCGCTCGGTTCGCTAGCGTTCGACGCTTGGCGCGCCTGAAACTGAGTCAACAGCTCCGAGATCCAGCCCCCCTGCGCCGGTTCACGCTGATCAATGTAGTAGAGCGCAAGACCCAACAGCAGCAGCATGATGAGCCGGTTGAGGATAGTTTCATGATTCATCGGTAGCTCGCATAGCAACCGGTCGCGGGATGGTGAGGGGTCATATTCTAGGGTGATGGTGCCGGTGAGAAGACTCGAACTTCCGACCTACTGATTACGAATCAGTTGCTCTACCAACTGAGCTACACCGGCAGCGGGCGCAGATTATAGCCGAGCTCGGTGGTAAAAGCGACCCCTGTCGCCCCCCTATACCCGCGCGCAGCCAGCGGCCACACTCTCAAACTGTGACCCAGTTCGCGCTACAATGGCGTTGGAGTTGAGTGGGAATAGGGCGCACAATGCACCTCACTCACTGTGATGCTGCCTGAACTGTGGAGGAGAGTAGGATGAGCAACGACGATTTTGCCGAGCTGTTCCAGGATTTTGATCCCGATGTGGTCGCTGAGTTTCGGGATGAGTTTCACGACGCCTACACCGGGATTGAGGAGCTACTGCTACAGCTAGAGCAGCAGCCCAATGATCGGGCGCTGATCGATGACCTATTTCGCAAGGTACACTCGATCAAGAGTAATCTACGCATGCTCGGCTTCGGCGCCCATGCTAATTTTGTCCATGCTGTCGAGGAGGTGCTCGACGGGGTGCGCTACGCGCGACTACAGTTCGATAAGCGCATCAGCGATGTGGTACTACTATCGGTCGATCATGTGCGCTCAATGGCTGATGCCTCATTCGCGGGTAACGAGGAGGAGGACGCTAAGAGTGAGCAGGTGCAGCAGACGTTAGTTCGCATTGCGGGGGGCGATAGCGGTGCCATCTCTAGCGCTATTCAGTTACTCGATCCCGACCGCCGCAGCACCGATGGTATCATGCAACAGCAGGAGGATATCCGCTTCTTCGCCTCGTTAGCTGCACTCCTTGAACGGCGCTCACCCTACTGGAATGGTCGCTACGAACGGGTGTTAGCACTCGCGCAGGAGATGAATCAGGAGGCGGGGTTACCGATCGATCCGCTACAGCTACAGGCGGCGGTCTACGTTCACGATGTCGGGATGGCGTTTTTGCCGTTGGCGATCCTCCACAAGAGCGAAGATCTCGATGCCGCGGAGCAGGCTTGGCTCACCAAACACCCCGATCTTGCCGCCGATCTACTCAATGGGATGCCGGCTTGGAGTGAAGCGGCTGAGATGGTGCGACAACACCAAGAGTGTGTCGATGGTTCCGGCTATCCGGCAGGGTTAACGGGTTCCCAGATTGTCCCAGGAGCGAAGCTATTAGCGGTGATCGATGCGTTTGAATCAGTAACCAATGACCGCGCCGATCACCACCCGCGCCCACTGCTTCGCGCAGTTACCGAGATCAATAGTGGTGCAGGTACCCAGTTTGATGCAGGGTGGGTCGATATCTTCAACGAAGTGATTCGGCGACGCCGGGTGCGGAAATGATGCAAGTAGTACGGAGAGTTGGCGCTCCCAAGGGGACTCGAACCCCTGTTACCGACGTGAGAGGCCGGTGTCCTAGGCCACTAGACGATGGGAGCAGTAGAACTGCAACTACAACTCTTTTGCTGCTGTGGAGTCGTGCTATTATACGCCAATGTTCTCTCAACTCAAGTCCCTCATCATAAAATTTTTTCATAAATCCAGTGCCAATCCGGTGCTGCCAGCCGCAGCGTCAACCGCGCTACCCGCGGCGACCGGAGCGCTGCCGCAGCGCATCGGCCGCGATCACCACCCCATCTCACGGCGCCATATCAGTGAGCATGCGCTCAAGGTGCTCTATCGACTGCGAACCGCCGGTTATCAGGGGTATCTAGTCGGTGGTGGCGTGCGCGATCTGCTACTCGGGCGGGAGCCAAAAGATTTTGACATCGCCACCGATGCGAGCCCCGATCAGGTGCGCGAGCTGTTCCGCAATTGTCGCCTCATCGGTCGCCGCTTCCGACTCGCCCACGTCCGCTTCGGACGCGAGATTATTGAGGTGGCGACCTTCCGCGCGCAGCACGATAGTGGTGACGGGGATGGCGATGGGCGGATGCAGAATGGCATCATTGTGCGCGATAACGTCTATGGTAGCGTCGAGGAGGATGCATGGCGGCGCGACTTTACCGTCAACGCCCTCTACTACGACATCAACGACTTCTCGGTTGTGGACTACACCGGCGGGGTTGCCGATCTGGAGGCGGGATTGCTACGCATGGTCGGCGATCCGCGCATCCGCATGCGCGAAGATCCGGTGCGGATGCTACGCGCTGTCCGCTTTGCCGCAAAGTTAGGGTTTCGCATCGAAGCGGCGACCGAAAGCGCCTTGATTGCGCTACGATCACTGCTAGCAGAGGTCCCACCAGCGCGGCTATTTGATGAGGTGCTAAAGCTCTTTCTCTCCGGCCATGCGGTCGCCACCTATGAGCTCTTACGCCACTATCAGCTATTTGATGTGCTGTTTCCGGCAACCGCCCATGAGCTCGCCCAGGAGGAGGGGCACTTTCCCCACACCTTCCTGCTGCGCGCGCTAGAGAATACCGATCATCGTATCAGCGAAGGGCGACCGGTGACGCCGGCCTTTCTGATCGCCGCACTGCTGTGGGAGCCGGTACGGGCGCAGGTGATAACGCAGCTAGCCGATGGCACCCCGCCGATTCCCGCTTGGCAGGTAGCCGGTGAGCTGGTGATTGCTATACAGCAGCAGCGAGTCTCAATCCCCCGCCGCTTCACCCAACAGAGTCGTGAAATCTGGGAGATGCAGCAGCGCCTTACCCGACGCGGTGGGGCGCGGGCTGAACGACTACTAGAGCACCCCCGCTTCCGGGCTGGCTACGATTTCCTACTGCTGCGCGAGCAGGCGGGAGAAGAGACGGGTGAACTGGGCCGCTGGTGGAGCGATTTTCAGCAGGCCGATCCGCAACAGCAGCAGGTGCTACAGCGATCACTACAGGCCCCATCAACCCCACCGCGCAAGCGGCGCCGCCGCCGCCCCAACAGTCGCTCAACCCCATAGTCTATGGTGATCGCCTATATCGGTTTCGGTGCCAACCTCGGTGATCGTGCCGCGACGCTCGCTGCTGCACTCGCTAGCGTGCGCCAGCTCGCTACCGATCCGGCTGCCGTACGCCCATCCCGCCTCTACCGGAGTGCACCGGTCGGGGGGCCACCGAACCAGCCCGACTACCTCAATGGGGTGGTACAACTGCCGGTCACGCTAACCGCGGAGGCGCTACTTGATGCCCTGCAGCAGTTGGAAGCGGCTCATGGTCGCGTACGCGAGGTGCGCTGGGGGGCGCGGACGCTCGATCTCGATCTGCTGCTCTATGGCGAGCAGATCTGCGATACCCCGCGGCTGACACTCCCCCACCCCCGCATCACGCAGCGCGCCTTTGTACTCTACCCGCTACTTGAACTGGCGCCGCAGCTACAGCTACCCGATGGGCTCCCCCTAGCGCAGCAGCTAGCAGCAGTTGCTGATCAACCGCTACAACCGGTAACCACCAGCGAGGATTGGGTGTAATAACCCGATCCTCATTCGAGACGGCACGCACGAGGCGATGCCCACTTTGTAACGAGAACTGATTATGGAGCAACTTACATCGCTCATCACACAGAGCCGCCAGCGGGTCGATCAGACCCTAGCCCGGTGGCTACCCGACCCGCAGCAGCCACCGCAACGGCTCCATGCCGCGATGCGCTATGCGGTACTTAATGGCGGCAAACGGGTACGACCGCTGCTGGTCTACGCCGCCGGTGCCATCAGTGGTGCCGTGCCGAGCGCACTCGATGCACCGGCAGCCGCACTAGAGTTAATCCACGCCTTTTCACTGATCCATGACGATCTACCGGCTATGGATGATGACGATCTGCGGCGCGGCCAACCCACCTGCCATAAAGCATTTGACGAAGCGACCGCAATCCTCGCCGGTGATGCACTCCAAGCGCTCGCCTTCACCATTCTGGCCGAAGATCCGACCATCACCGCTACCGCAGCGGCTCGACTACAGATGGTCGCTACCCTCGCCCACGCCACCGGTGCGGCCGGTATGTGTGGCGGACAAGCGATCGACATTGCCGCGGTAGGGATCACCCCCGCATTAGCAGAGCTAGAGCAGATGCACCGCGCTAAAACCGGCGCGCTCATCAACGCGGCACTGCAACTTGGTCTACTCAGTGGCGAGAGCGATAGCGCAACCACAACCGCGATCGCCCGTTATGGGGCAGCGATCGGCTTAGCATTCCAAGTACGCGATGACATACTTGATGTGGAGTGTGATACCGCCACCCTCGGCAAACCGCAGGGCTCCGATAGCGCCCGCGACAAACCGACCTACACCTCTTTGCTGGGAGTCGCTGGCGCACGCGACAAACTACAGCAGCTCCACGCCGAAGCGCACGCCGCGCTCGAACCACTGCCAGCGACAGCGGAACCCCTGCGCTGGTTGGCAGACTATATTGTTGCCCGCGCCTATTAATCGACGACCTGCTACTGCTTGCATCTGATGGCAGCAGCGGCGATCATTCGCCACTTTTCCGCGCTGTGACTGGTACCCAATATGGCCGATTCGGAATACCCCCTACTACAACAGATTGACGATCCAGAGGCGCTGCGCGCACTCTCTCACGCCGAGTTACAGCAGTTAGCAGCAGAGCTACGGGCGTTTATGATCGCTTCGGTCGGCCGCACCGGTGGCCATCTAGCCGCCGGACTCGGCACCATCGAACTCACCATTGCACTGCACTACGTCTTCAACACCCCTGAGGATCGACTGGTGTGGGATGTCGGACACCAGAGCTATCCACATAAGATCCTCACTGGCCGCCGTGAGCAGATGGCCACTCTGCGCCAACTCGGTGGACTAGCCGGTTTTCCGAAGCGCAGTGAGAGTCGCTACGACACCTTCGGTACCGGTCACTCTAGCACCTCTATCAGTGCCGCGTTGGGGATGGCGCTTGCGGCCCGCCGTGAAGGGAGTGATCGCCGCGCGGTGGCGATCATCGGTGATGGCGCGATGACCGCGGGGATGGCATTTGAGGCGCTCAACCACGCCGGTGATCTGAACCCCAATCTACTGGTGGTACTGAACGACAACAACATGTCGATCTCACCGAATGTTGGCGGGCTCTCCAACTACCTAGCGCGGATGCTCTCTGGACGCATCTACACCAGCGTTCGTGAGGGGAGCAAAAAGATGCTCTCCACCATGCCGCAATCGGTGATGGAGTTAGCGCGCCGCGCCGAGGAGCATGTCAAAGGGATGGTGGTGCCCGGTACCCTGTTTGAGGAGTTGGGCTTCAACTACATCGGCCCGATCGATGGTCACGATCTCGATACCCTGATCAAGACCCTCAGCAACCTACGCTCACTACGCGGCGCTCAACTGCTGCATGTGGTGACCAAAAAGGGGAAGGGGTTTGTACCGGCAGAGCAGAACCCGTGCGCCTACCATGGTGTCCCGGCGTTCGATCCGGAGAGTGGCGAACTGCACAATTCGACCAGCCAACTCACCTACACCCGAGTCTTTAGCGACTGGCTCTGCGATATGGCAGCGGCCGATGAGCGGCTAATCGGTATTACACCGGCGATGCGTGAAGGCTCCGGTCTGGTTGCGTTCTCAGAGCGCTACCCCGAGCGCTACTTTGATGTTGGCATCGCCGAACAGCACGCAGTGACACTCGCCGCTGGTCTCGCCTGTGAGGGGCTAAAACCGGTGGTGGCGATCTACTCCTCATTTCTGCAGCGCGCCTACGATCAGCTGATCCACGATGTCGCAATTCAGCGCCTACCGGTGCTATTTGCCATCGATCGCGGCGGCATCGTCGGGCCGGATGGTCCCACTCATGCCGGCAGCTTCGATCTCGCCTTTCTGCGCTGCATCCCCGATATTATCATCATGGCACCGGCAGATGAGCAGGAGTGTCGGCAGCTACTAACCACCGGCTTCCACTACGACGGCCCGGCCGCGGTGCGCTATCCACGCGGGGGCGGTAGTGGCACAACACCGACTGCCGCACTCACCCCGCTACCGATTGGCCAGTCGCAACGGCGTCGTGAGGGGGGCAGTGGGATCGCCATTCTACTGTTTGGTAGTCTATTGACGATGGCAGAGCAGGCGGCAGAGACGCTCGATGCGACGCTAGTGAATATGCGCTTTATCAAACCGCTAGATGCAACGCAACTGCATCAACTCGCCACCACACATCGACTCCTCGTGACACTAGAGGAGGGTAGTATCGCCGGGGGCGCTGGTAGTGGCGTGGCGGAGTGGTTAGCCGCTGCGGGCTACAGAACACCACTCCTTCCGCTTGGTCTCCCCGACCGCTTCCTTGATCATGGCGACCGCAACGCGCTACTAGCCGCCTGCGGCCTCTCTAGCGATGGTATAATTGCCGCCGTTACCGCCTATCTAACGTCACACCCTTGCTAAGAGATAGCCGCTGGCGTAGATTCTTAGTATATTAGTCAACCATTAACCGCTCTGCACCCGCGCCGGTCGCGTGTGCAGGCCGCGTCTACGAGAAATTGCGATGAACAACATCGAACAGAGATCGATTGCTGACGTACAGAGCAGTGCCGATACCCGACAGATCCCAATCAACAAAGTCGGTATCAAAGATATTCGCCACCCGGTGCGCGTACGCGATCGGAGTGGTGGTGATCAGCACACCATCGCTAACTTCAATATGTATGTGAACCTCCCCCACAACTTTAAGGGGACACACATGTCGCGCTTCGTTGAGATTCTCAACCAGCATGAGCGCGAACTCACCGTCCAATCCTTCAAAGAGATGCTCACCGAGATGCGGCAGCGACTCGAAGCGGAGTCGGGCCATATTGAGATGAGTTTCCCCTACTTCGTCAACAAATCAGCACCGGTTTCCGGGGTGCAGAGTCTGATGGATTACGATGTGAGTTTTATCGGCGAGATCCACGGCGATGAGCCACAGATGCTGATCAAGGTGGTGGTTCCGGTCACCAGCCTCTGCCCCTGTTCAAAGAAGATCGCCGACTATGGTGCACACAACCAACGCTCTCATGTCACCGTGACCGTCCGTATCAACGGCTTTGTCTGGATTGAGGATATAATCGATCTGGTGGAGCAGGAGGCGTCGTGTGAACTGTTTGGACTGCTAAAACGCCCCGATGAGAAGCATGTGACCGAACGCGCCTACGATAACCCTAAATTTGTCGAAGATATGGTGCGTGATGTAGCGGTGCGTCTTAACCATGATGATCGCATCCTTAGCTATGTGGTGGAGTCGGAGAACTTTGAGTCGATCCACAACCACTCCGCCTATGCGCTGATTGAGTGCGATAAGAGCACGAGCGCGTAACCGAATAGCGATCATGTCATTACCCCTACCCCCTAGCCACTACGAGCGTCTTGGCGGTGAAGCGGCCGTGCGGGCGCTGGTCGATCGCTTCTACGATCTGATGGATACCCTACCTGAAGCGGCGCCCATTCGCGCACTGCACGCACGCAATCTCAAGGGTTCGCGCGAGAAACTCTTCCTCTTTCTCTCCGGCTGGCTCGGTGGTCCGCCGCTCTATGTTGAGCGCTACGGCCATCCGCGATTGCGGATGCGTCATGCGCCCTTTCCGATCGATAGTAGTGCCCGCGACCAGTGGATGCACTGTATGCGCCAAGCGATGATCGATCTAGCCGTAGAACCGAAGCTGCGCCAAGCGCTCGATGACGCGTTCTGGCGTACCGCCGACTTTATGCGTAACCGTCCTGATGAGCAGTAAGATCCCATGATATGGGATGACCCGCTGGTTTGATACGGAAGTTACCACGCAGTGCAGTGGTAACTAACCCAATCGGCGGGAAGTTATGACCATTGGAAAAGCGCAAGATTAGCTTTGTGGTGCGGGTTTTTGGGGGGATTGTAAGGTTGTATGGTGGCTACGGGTTCCAACACAATCAAACGCTAACCGATTGTTTTTGCTCGCTTTTCTTGTCGTTTGAAAAAAAAGTTACCACACAAGTTACCACGCAGTGATGGTTGATACCCTGTTACCGTGTCACGCTTCCAGCGCTTCGACTAGCTCCCCTACCGCCTCGCCATACACTGCCAGAATCCCATCGTGGTGAACCCGTAGCGCTAGCGCCCGGCGTTGGGTTAGCACAATGTCGGCATCGGCTAACGCCAACCGCGCCAGCTCTACCGCTCCCGGTTGTTGGTTGCGGACTGCTGCTGCCAACTGGTGAAGATCGCTAGCGGATGGTCTCGCCATGCTCGCCATTGCCTCGCGGTGGTGGGTCGAGGTGGCAGGATAGCATTAACGGGC
>JGI11705J14877_10000662_pt1 | contig 21093 bp, 20 predicted proteins | sample Etolaghawater15m_FD_14877 | JGI IMG/M metagenome (IMG submission 14877)
CGGGGAAGCCGAATGAAAGGCTATGGGGGGAGCAAAACCCTTCTGCCGCTGATTCAGGGGGCTTCTCCATACTCGGGAAGAAGACCGATCCTTCTGCACATCATTGAGAACCTGCCCCCCGGTCCCAAGGCCGTGGTTGTCCACCACAAAAAGGAAGATATTTTTAAGGCCACTGACCACCTTGACATTTCCTACTGCGAGCAGCCCGTCCTGAACGGTACCGGGGGTGCCTTGCTGGCAGCCAGGCCGTTCCTGGAAAAGCAGGACTGTGAAAATCTTCTCATAACCATGGGGGATGTGCCATTTGTGGCCCGAAAAACCTACCGTTCCCTTCTCGCGGCCATTGAATTCCACGACATGGTGGTTCTGGGCTTCATGCCGAAAGACAAAAAGCAGTATGGCGTTCTTGAAATTCGGGGAAACCAGGTTCATCGAATTGTGGAATGGAAATACTGGAAAGACTTTTCGGCAGAAGACCAAAAGCGTCTGAGGATCTGTAATTCGGGGATCTATGCGGCCAGAAGGGAGAGCCTCCTTCAGTCTCTTTCAGTGCTTGCCGCAAGGCCGCACGTGGTGCAAAAAGAAGTCAATGGGGTTGTTTGTGACCAGGAAGAGTTCTTCATCACAGACTTGGTGGAATATCTGCCTCAAGAAGGCCACAGTGTGGGATATATTGTTTCCAATAACGAAAATGAGGTCATGGGCATTGATGATCTCTCCGCCCTTTTAAAAGCGCAGGAAATCTACCAAAAACCGCTCCATCGGCCCCCTACTCTAATCCCCTGACAGAATCCGGCGGAGCTTTTCCAGATCCCCGATGGGACCCAGCGCAATCAAGGTTGTTCCCGCCTCCATGGCAACATTGGAAGAGGGGTTGAAGCTCATCTTGCCTGCCTTGTCCCGAATTGCCACAATAATCACGTTCATGTCCTGCCGAATGCCCGAGTCCTTCAGGTGCACTCCGTTCAGCGGGGATTTCTCTTGAACCTTCAGCTCCTCCATCTTCAGCGAAATGCTTTTATCCTGCATGGCAAAATCAAAGAAGTCGGTCACGGCTGGCCTCAAAATCGTATGAACCATTCGAAGCCCTCCGATCAGGTAGGGCAAGACCACCTTGTTGGCGCCGGCCCGAAGGAGCTTTTTTTCAGTTGCTGCCTGATCCGCCCGGGAAAGGATAAAAAGATCGGGGTTCATCCCCCTGGCCGTCATGGTGATGAACAGGTTGTCGGCATCGGAGAGAACCACCGTCACGAGTCCCCTGGCCCGCATGATGCCGGCTTCCATAAGCACATCATCGCTGGTGGCATCATCGATTATATAGGGGATATCATGGCTTCGCAGTTTTTCTTTGGATTGTGGATCCTGATCTATCACCAGCAGAGGAATCCCATTGGTCCTGAGTTCATGGGCGATGACCTCCCCGATCCGCCCATAACCGCACAAAATGTAATGGTCTTTGATATTCTTCAATTTCAACCCCAGCTTCCGTCTGCCGATGAGATCCCGCACCTGGAATTCAACCATGATCTGGGCGACGATCCCCAAGGTATAGGCCATAATCCCCATACCGGCAAAAATGAGGACAACCGTAAAAACCCGTCCGGGCTCGGAAACGGTCCTGACTTCGCCAAATCCAACGGTTGTAATGGTGATCACCGTCATATAGAGGGATTCAAGCAGAGGCCATCCCTCTATGAGCATGTAGCCTAAAGTCCCGAATAAAAGAACCAGGGACAACAGAACAATGCCCCTGATGATGCTCCTGAAACCCGACCTGGAAATGGCATTGTCTTCTCCGGTTTTGTCGCCCACCGCTAGCTCCCTGGCGATGAACTGACCGCCTCCACGGTGAACTCACTTAAATCATCGGGAAGTTTTGCAAAAACAACCATAAAGGGGATGGTGGCACCGGATGCAACATCAAGGTTTTGCTTGGCCATGCCGTCACGGTTATCCGCCGACTTTAAGATTTCATCCAAGGAAAGGGTTTTGAGTTCATCTTCACTGAAGGTATTCCCCGCATAAGCGGTTTTAGAGAGTACCACAACACCTTTGTTATCAAGGATACTCCCTTTGACCTTTATGTAGCGTCTGCTCCGCGGATACTTGTTGGTGATCATTCCCCGGATAACGAAAAGTGGCCCGCTCGTTTTCGTCTCGACAAACACCCCATTCACTGAACCGAACTGCAGAAGCCGAACACCTGCATCCGCCGGCTCCTGTTTATCTGAAGACGGGTTAAGCAGGGAAAGCACCGCGGGCGGAATCAATTTGGCCTGCCAGACGTAGTACGCCGCGGCAACCGCAAGCACAATGAAGAGCAGTGGAATCAAAACCTTCATGGAACTTTTTGAGGATTTCTTCTTGGGAGGAGGTGTGCTTCTGGGTTTGTCTTTTACTTTTTTTTCCTCTCTTTCCGACGGGTCATCTTCTCCCNTTGTATCCATGGCTGGAAAGACCGGAGGCGGGTGATTGGCCAGGTCTTCTTCCCTTCGCTTGGCCTCTCGGAACATCTCATCAACTTTGTCCTCAGGTTCAATCTCATCATCACCCAAACGGTTTTCATCTTCACTGAAGACATCCCGATAAATCAAGTCCAGATCAGACTCCAGTTCCACCCCGGCGCTTATGCCTTCATCTTTTCCCAAACCCTTCGCAGTTTCAGAGACGACCTCACCGGCTTTTTCCGAGACAATCGGTGCAGCGTCATCCAAAACACCAGGGCTTTCATCTGTCTCAGCCGGCAAGGCCGGTGAAGGAGGATAGGCTTTAAATACATGGCGACACCGGGAGCATCTGACCTTTGTCCCGTCTTTCCTGAGCAAAGAATCATCGAGATTAAACTCTGTCTGGCAGCTTTCACACTGGACGACCATAACACCCTCCTTAGAGACCTTTATTTCAAGCGATAGATTTCAGGAAAATATCGGTATTCCTCATTACAATCAAGACCGTAACCCACCAGAAAGCCCTCCTGAATCTGAAACCCGCAATAATCCACAAAAATATCCTTTTCTTTTCGTTCCAGTTTGTCAATCAGCGCACAGATTTTAAGGGAAGACGCCCCTCTTTGCTCAAATAATTCCAATAGATATGAAAGGGTCAGCCCGGAATCTACGATATCCTCAACCAGAATGACGGGCTTTCCTTCAATGGGGATTTCAATGTCTTTGGTCAGCCGGACCGTGCCGCTGGAATGCTTGTTGGAACCGTAGCTGGCCGCTCGAACGAAGTCCATTTTCGTGGGGATGTTGATGGCGCGCATGAGATCGGCAAAGAAAAAAACAGCACCGTTGAGAATTCCGATTAAAACCGGTTCCTTACCCTCATAATCCGAGCTGATCCTTTTCGCAAGGGCCTCAACACGTTGTTGAATTTCTGCCTTTGAAATACACAGTTCTTTTTCCAAGCTCTCCCCCCTTTATCATTTCGGCGGCAAAGTATATGAAAATGGGTGTTTTTTGTCAAACAATTGAATCATGAAACCTGCGGCGCCGCCAAAAAGGGCAGCCGTTCCTTTTTTCGATAGGCAAGGGCCTGACAGGACGCAATGAGCGTTCCCGTTTCATCGGTAACGGTAATTTGATAGGTGGCGGTTTTTTTTGAACGATGGCACTCCGTGGATTCCGCCCTCAGCAACTGATTAAAGGGTGCGGGCGCATGAAACGTCACATTTACATTAAGGGCCACGGCCACCCTGCCGTGTGAATTGCACGAAATCTGAAAGGCTTCATCCATCAGTGAAAAAATGGCTCCCCCATGGACCATTCCGAAAATGTTTTCATCGTCCTTTTGAGGCACCATCTCCACAACAGCGCGACCGGATGCGAGTTCAACGAGCTTCAATCCCATTTTTTCCGCGTAGCCCTCCCTGGAAACCCGCTCCATAATAGCAGTTCGAATGGTTTCGTCCATGGTTGCGTAGTTCTCCCCCGCTTCTTCAATAATAAAGACTAAAATGATTAAGACACGTCTCTCCGGCGAAAGCCGGAGTCCAGAAACGCTCAAAAGCACTGGATTCCGGCTTTCGCCGGAATGACGTCCACGAATATCCCATGTGTGACAGACCTATTTCAAGTGCTTTCCCGAACCGCGGGGAAAACCACGGTAAAGATGGAACCGCCGGCGTGACAACAGTCATCTTGCGTTTTACAATGGCGGCACGTTTTGATATCCCCGGGGCAATTGGCTTTCTCATCTTTCAGCCAGCAGCACCGGGTGGAAATCATGTCAATCTTGAAATGATACCGCTCGGAAAAGATTTTCATCCGCAACAGATCCGCCCCCTTTCCGCCCGCGTTGAAATCGAATTCCCGCTTCGACGAATAATCCATGGTATCCTGTGTCATCCAAAATCCTTCAAAAATGCGGCGTTGATCATCACCCACGATGCCCACGCCATAATCAAGGACCACCAATTCAACGCTTTCACCGATCGTCTGAACATTGACCTCAATTTTTCCGCCATCCGGCGTGTTCTCAATGGCATTTTTGATGAGCCCGCCAACAATTTTTTCCAGCACCTTTACCGGCAGAAAAACAGGGGGAACCGGCTCATGATGGGTGATGATTTCAACGTTTCGGTGCGCGGATTTCATTTTGATCGATTCAATGATTTCAGATACAAACCGATCCAGCATGATGTGCTCGGGATCATCCTGTTTGGGCAGAAAAATATCATTTATCCGCCTTCTCAATTTCTCAATCCCCAGACCTTCACCCGTCTCTTCAACCACAAGGGACTCTAAAACGTCAATACATTCCTCCAGCAATGCGCTGATGAGATGATGCGCATCGTAGTGTTTGGCCTCCATGATGTCTTCCACTTCATACTGCAACTGAAGGAGCCGGTCCAGATTTCGTCTGGCCCGTTTCATGGTCGGCTGCCACCGGGGTTCGGGAACTGTGGCAAGTCTTTTTCTCAAAATATTCAATGAGGCTCCCAGAACGGCCACCGGTGTTTTCAGTTCGTGTGAAAGATGATTAATCACTTTGTCTTTGGCACGGCTCAGGCTTGAAACTTCTTTGTACGCCTCCTGTAAGGCATTTGAAAACCGTGCGTTTTCAATGGAGAGGGCAACGGTTCCGGAAATGGTATTCAACACTTCGATGTCGGTTTCATCGAAATCCCCTCTCTTTTTGTTGATAACACAGATCACGCCCATGGTCCGATCACCGCTTTTGAGCGGAACATCCAGCATGTTTCTGGTTTTGAAACCCGCCTGAACGTCCACAACCGAATAATAATCGGGATTATCGGAGACATCCTTTACCAATACCGGCTCTCCGGTACGAACAACTTTGCCGGCCACCCCTTTGTCGGCCGGATAACGCACCTCTTTCGCCCGATTCTGGGTGTCCGGATCGTCATGAACCGCGGATTTAAAGTAAAATTCTCTCTTTTCTTCATCCAGAAGGATCACCAGCGCACCTTCGGCATCCAGAAGGCTCTTGATTTCGCCGCTGATGTAAGACAACAGGTGGTCCAGGTCGGAATATTCGGGAAGCGCCAGGCTGATACGAAGGAGCGTTTCGGTATTTCGTTTGATCCGCTTTTCAATAAATGCCTGGTGTCGTTCACTGGAGATATTCTCGCAGGAAACCGGAAAGCCAGTTTTCAGAACATTCGTGCCGGTTTCACCTTTGGCGGATTTTTTCATGAAAGGCTTATCTCCAGTCTTTTCCATTCAATTTTTTTTGCATTTTAATAAATTTGTTTATAGTATAAAAAAATTCCGACTTTTACAATATTCCGTTTTTGCGTTTCATTGAGCGTTTGAAGCGTTTAAAAAAATATGAGGAAAGATGCGATGGCCAAGGCTCGAAAAATACCCAAAGCGACCATTACCCGGCTTTCCATGTACTATCGACAGCTTGAACTGCTGGAATTTGACGGGTATCGCATGGTTTCTTCTGAAAAGCTGGCGTGGTTATGCCAGATCAACCCGGCCCAAGTCAGAAAAGACCTGGGCTATTTTGGAGATTTTGGCGTCAGAGGCGTTGGATACGATGTAATTGACCTGAAAAACCAGATCAAAAAGATACTGTCTCTTAATCGAGACTGGCATTTTGGCATTGCCGGAATGGGCAACATGGGTTGTGCCATTTTTCTCCACAGGAATCTGGCTCTCAGGGGCTTCAAGTGTGTGGCGGCTTTTGACAATTCTCAGGCCAGGATCGGCATGCCGCTTCCGGGCGGGATGGAAATTCAGGATATCAGGGAATTAAAAGAGACCATCCGGGATCTGAACATCGAAATTGGGGTCATCACCACCCCTCCTTCCGCGGCACAGGAAGTAGCGAATCTGTTTATGGAGGGTCATGTGAATGCCATTTTGAACTTTGCACCCACCCGAATCAATGCCCCTGACTGTTGTCTGGTTGAAAATATGGATTTTACGGTTATAATGGATGTTTTGACCTACAGCCTTCATCAGAAGAGGGCCGCCTGATTTAGAATCCGTTTTTTATAGGGGAGGAGTAATCCGTGAAAAAGCTGTTCTTGACGATTGTGGGACTTTTTTCCATCATGGTTTGGTGCAACCTATGTGTTGCCCAGGACCAGGCCGGCAAGGGTCCCAAAATTACCGTCGAAGGGCGGGAATTCGATTTTAAGGATGTCAAAGAAGGGACCGTTCTGGAACACACCTTCAAAATCTTGAACAAAGGCAACGAACCCCTTAAGATCATCAGCGTCAAGCCCGGTTGAGGCTGTGCCGTGGCCAATTTTGACCCGGCCGTTCCCCCGGGAGGGGAAGGAAAAATAACACTGACCGTCAAAACAAAAGGTTACCAGGGAAATGTCCGCAAATCCGCCCGTGTCAAAACCAACGATCCGGAAAATGAAAACTTCATACTGGTGATCAAGGCCAACGTAAAGGTTCCCATATATGTTTCTTCCCGGTATGTCCATTTGTATGGCAGCGGTGACAGTGAGGTTCAGAAGACCGTTAAAATCATGGCTGAACTGGACAAGCCCCTGAATCTTACGGTGGCCGAATTCATGCCTCAAGACAAACTGAAATACGCCATTGAAATCGTTCAAAAAGATAAAGAGTACCGTGTAAAATTCACCTCCATTCCCGGCATTAAGGAAAATTATCGGGGGGTCCTCAAGCTCAAAACCAACTACCCGGAAAAACCCGAAATCGACTTTGTCATTCAGGGACGTTTCAAATCGACGGCAGTTCCCCGGCCCGCATCATCCGGCATCAGGCAAAACGCGCCGGAAAGAAGTCAAAATGCCGTTAAGTCGCCAATTTACGTTTCTTCCCGATACATCCGCCTGTACGGAAAAGAGGGCAATGAAATCAGCAAAACAGTGGACATTCGGGCTGAAACGAACAAATCCCTGAACCTTACCATTACGGAATTCAACCTGAAAGACAAACTGAAATACACCGTTGAAACCTTGGAAAAGGGGCAAAAGTACCGTATAAAATTTTCGACGATGCCAGGGGAAAACCGCAACTACAACGGCATTTTAAAATTGAAAACCAATTACCCGGAAATGCCCTATATCACTTTCGTCATCCATGGTCGGTTCACAAAGCAGTGATGCCATGACCTCGGTTTCAGAGAAGGTTGTCGAAATCTTCACCGATGGGGCCTGCAGCGGCAACCCGGGGCCGGGAGGTTACGGGTCCCTTCTCAGATATGGGGACGTGACCAAAGAGATTTCCGGCTGCGAACGGCAGACCACCAACAACCGTATGGAAATGATGGCCGTCATTGAGGCGCTGCGTCGTCTCAAAAGACCGTGCAGAATCATTGTAACCACCGATTCTCAGTACGTCATGAAGGGCATGACCGTTTGGATTCACGCCTGGATCAAAAAGAACTGGCGAAATTCCCAGAAAAAACCGGTTCTGAACAAAGACCTGTGGGAGGAAATGTTTCAGTTGAGCCGGCCCCATGAAATCCAATGGAAATGGGTCAAAGGGCACGATGGACATGCTGAAAACGAGCGTTGTGATCAGTTGGCCAGGGAAGCCCTTGAAAAATGTAAATCGCAGTAATGTGGAGACTTCGGTATGAAATGCCCCAAATGCAATTACACCAGTTTCGACTACAGCCAGGTCTGCCCAAAATGCGGAAAAGACAATTCTGAAGAGCAAGCCCGTCTGAAATTCTCGCCCAACAAGCCGGATCCGCCTTTTTTCCTTGCCTCTCTCGTCGGAATGGCGGGTTCCGGGAGTCCTGAAATCACCGGCAACATGGGCGTTACGGGTTTCTCCGATGATGTCTACGGAGAAATGGATGCGAAGGATTTGCTGATAGCCCTCGACGATTTGGATGGTGACAATACCAAACCGGATGCTCCAGAAATGCCGGATCCTTCGAGAGATGAAATTGTATTTGAAACGGGCGATTCCAAAGAGGAACCATTGGAACCGCTTGAACCGGCTGACGATGAAATTCTGTTTGATCTGGAGCCCTCATCAGAAGAAATTGAAATTGAAAGCGTTGCCAGGGATCCACTTGACATGCAAGATTTCATCAGTGGCAGTCCGGATGACACACAGATTCCCATTGAAGTGACGGAAGTAGAGGAAGAAACGCCGGTTGCCCAATCGGCTAAAACGGCTGCTCCCTCAGATGACGTAGATCTTTTCCTGGCCGATGAACCCGAAAACTTAGAGCCGCCCAAAAACGAAACCGGCGCACCAGAGATCAACTTTACCTCAGAAGATCCCGACTCGCCGGAACTGTTTCTGTCTTTGGATGACCTTTCGGATAGTGAATCCAAACACAAACCATCGGCGCCAAGTACTGTGGCGGAAGATGAAATTCTTTTTGAACTGGAAGAATCACCCGAACCGGATGGGGAACCTTTTAAAATAGAGGTTGCTGAGGAAAAAGATTTCTGGAATTCCGACAAAATAGACAAACAAACAGCTGATTCTGAACCGGAAGCAACTGAAGACAGAAAAGCTGAAGCGCCATCCAAGAAAGCAATAGACCTGGAAGAGGAAGTGAACCTCTTTTCAGATCTGGATATTGAGCCCTTGGACCTTGATTTGTCTTTGGAGGATCTGGGGGAAAAACCTGGATAGCGGCCGGTTTCAACCCATCAAAACAGCGCGAACCGGCGCCCCTTCACCACCCTTTATTTTCAGGGGAAAAGCGTAAAGCGTGTACCTGCCCTTCGGAACGCTTCTGAGATTAACCCCTTCCAGTATCGGTATGCCTACCCCAGGATCCTGCGGTGAACCGGAGACCCCGCGCTGCCAAATTTTTCGATGCTGATATAATCGATACCCACCAGCCCGACACCTTTTTTGAGGCACCATTCGGCGCCTCTTTCGCTGAGATAAACAAAGTTCTCCTCAAATACGCCCTTTACAACGAGGCCCTCTGTGGAATTGCGGGTTTTGAACAAAATGGCCTCGCCGCTTTGAACATCCACCCCTTCCAGTTCATCAGGTCCGATTGACACACCGTTTTGAACATCGACCACAAGTGCCGAGAGCACACATTTTTCAACCGGGTACCGGTCGATGGTTTGTCCATCTGAAAGAAAATGGTACGGGGCGTCCATGTGTGTGCCGGCATGGGCACTCATGGCGATTTCGGAAAGATTGCACGCATCCCCGTTTTCCAGGCTCTGAACCATTTTCCGATGGTACGGCGTATCTCCCGGAAAATCGATGGATTCTCCCCCCAGTGAAACGGATATGTCATAGAACTTTCGGTATGCCAAAGGTCATCTCCTTTGCGTTATTTCAAAACAAAACGAAAATTCAAGGCCTAGTGTTCTGTCATACATATAATGTCGTAAAGATGCCGTCATTCCGGGCTTGACCCGGAATCCAGAATCTCCAAATTAGCCATAAATACTGGATTCCGGCTTTCGCCGGAATGACGAGGGGGATGCTTCGTTTTCTTTAATATCAAGCACTCGATATAGAACACGACACTAGTTCTTCAATGCCGCCTTAACGGCAAGCCCTACACCCGCCAGGGTGTAGGGCTTTTTGATGTATTGTCCGGCTCCCAGTTTCTGGATCTTTTCCACGTCTTTCGTTTTGGCATATCCACTGGCGATAACCGCCTTCCGCCCCGGTTGGATCTTGATGATTTCCTCGTAGGTCTCCCGGCCGTTCATCCCCTTGGGCATCACCATGTCCAGCAAAATGAGATCAACGGCGTACTCCTTTACATACAAAATGGCCTCTTCTCCGCTGGCCACCGTTTGAACCTCATAGCCCAGCTTCGTCAGAACCCCGCTCGCGATCTCCCGTTGTCTCTCCTCATCGTCCACAATGAGGATTTTTTCTCCATGCCCCTGATAATCCTCCAAAGGCACCGCTTCGCCCACGGCAGCGACCGCCTCACGGATCACCGGGAAATAAATTTCAAAGAGAGTACCCGTTTCCCGGCTCTTCACATTGATGTACCCGTTGTGATCCTGAACCGTGTTCCAAACCACCGCCAGCCCCAGGCCCGTGCCACTTCTGCCCATAACCTTTTTGGTATAAAAAGGCTCAAAAATTCTTTCAAGATCTTCATCCGATATGCCACNTCCTTCATCTGAAACCTTCAGAACAACATATTCGCCGGACCGAACATCTTCATACCCTTTAAGCGGTTCATCCAGGTATCGATTCCGGGTGGACAGGGTGACCTGGCCGCCAGACGCAATGGCCTCACAGGCATTGCTGATCAGATTCATCAGGATCTTGCTGATGTGGGTGGGGGAACCGCGCATGTTTAAAAGGTCAGAGTTCAGTTCGGTATTAAAATTAACCAGTGGGTGGGTTTTTTCCAGTTTTCGGAATTCAGGAGACCCTAGAAACCCGGCCACCATGGTATTGAGGTTCAGGGGTTGTTTTCCCGCTGCCACCCCCCTGGCAATGGTCATTAAATCCGCTACCACATCAGCCGCTCTTCTTCCCGATTCCTGTATGGTTTTAAGCGGTTTGAACATAGGGCTCTCTTCAGCGAGATCCATCAAAAGCAGTTCCGGATAGGTGACAATGCCAGACAGAATGTTATTGAGGTCATGGGCAATACCGCCTGCCATCAGGCCCAGGGATTCCATTTTTTGAGCCCGGTGCAGTTTGTCCTCCAGGGCTGTCCGCTCTATTTCGGAACGCTTTCGCTCGCTGATATCGCGAACAATGGCCAACAAACGGTCTTTATCTCCGATGGTGATCCGTTTCAGGTTGACCTCCACCCAGAAGCTGGTTCCGTTCTTGTGTCTCGCCCTCCATTCGAAGATCTGCGGTGTTCCTTCCGCCGCCTTTTGTATCAGGCCAATAGCCTCTTTCTGACTGTAGGGGGAAACGCCTTCGCTGATGCTCCCAACATCAATTCGGCCGGCTTCCTCGACGGTGTACCCGTACATGTCACAGGTCTTCTGATTGATATCGAGGATCTGACCGGTATTTAAATCATGCACAAAAAACGCATCATTGGCCGTGTCGAAAATAGTCCTGTAATTGGCTTCCGATTCCCTGAGCGCCTTCTCCGTCTCTTTTTTTTCTATGGCGTTTTGGCGGAACACCTCCACGGCACGGACCATGGATCCGATCTCGTCTTTCCGGCTGAAATAATCGATGGCGGTTTCAAGATTTCCGTCGGCCAGCTCTCCCATGGCTTCCGTCATGGAACGGACGGGACGGGAGATAAACCGTTTTCCGATCCATATGGAAATGAGTATGGCCAGCAATACCGTAAAAAGTGCAATGACGACGATGGTTGTTTTGAGTTTTCCCACTTCCGCCCGGGTGGCGCCGGCGGCCAGGGATATCTTTCTCTGCTGGTAATCCAGGAATTGGGAGAGCAGCTTTTTGAAATCCTCAAAGGGCACGGAAGCCGAACTGACCATAAGAATCCCGAATGAAGGGTTTTTCAAAACGGCTGCGGTGGCCTGACGGGTCTTTCGTTGAAAGACGTTCAGCGGAGCGCGCATTTCTTCCAATAGCCTTTTCTCCTCCGGGTCCAACGGCCACTTTGTGAGAATCTGGCCATAAGTGACATTCAGGTCGATCAGTACCTGTTCCAGGTTCTCATGAATGGGTCGAATTTCCGCGTCGGGGAGTTTCATATACTTGAGCACGGAAATGCGGAACAGATCAGACTGGGCCCGCTCGCTCAACGAAATAAACTGGTTGACCATTGTGGTCCTGTGAAGAGATAGTTCATTGACACGATTGAGAACAGACTGCTGTTGATCGAGGCCATAACTTCCCAGAATCAGCACGACAACAAGTGCCGCCACCATGATAATGGGTGGAATCAGGACCTTATTGCTGATGGAAGTATCGCGAAAAAATCGCACGGGCACTCCTTCCTATGGTTCCCATTCAAGGACACAGATGGCATCAGATGCGCTTCCTGCCGTTCCATCTCGATCATCTGCTTATCAGGGTCACCCTCTATCCTGAAGACAAGCCGGTCCAGATAGGGACGTTTGGGAATGAAGAAATGTTCATTTCGCTCCAATACCAGGGACCGGCCCGGTTCGTATGACCCAAATTTGAAAGGGCCTGAACCGACGGGCCTGAGCTTATTTGGATCGGCTTTCAAGTTTTGAGGGTCCCGGTATACATGTTCTGGAAGAATGGGAAGCGCATAGGGGCTCATGGCCATCAGAATGGCGGGCATGGGATGCTGAAGCCGAATGACGGCCGTTTGGCGGTCAGGGGTGTCAACCCTTTCCACTTCGGCAAAGGCAGACTTGAAGGGGTGGTATTTTTTGGCCGTCATCACCGAAAAGGCCACGTCTTTGGAAGTAATGGGCCGGCCGTCGTGAAACGTTGCGCCTTCAACCAGATGGAGCGTAACAGAGAGACCGTCCTTCGAGATTTTCCATTCTTTTGCCAGATAGGGCTTTGGTTGCCAGTTTTCATCGTAGCGAAGCGGGCTGGCAAAGAGCTGCGTACTGATCATACCCGTGGTATAGCCACTTGCCACAGACGAGTTGAAGGCGCGAGGGGTACCCGTACCGACCAAAATAACCACCTCTCCGCCCCCGCGGGATGCCGCAGCAGACTTGGCCGGCAACCCGCCTATGATGGCCGCCATCAACAAAATAAAAAAAAGTCCGACCATTTTCGCACGCATCACAGCCCTCCCGTGCCTGCCCGAAACCCTGCGTGGACAGTATGGTAACAGTACCATAGAAGAGCTTATAACACGATAAAATAATGTTTTTTGCAGTGTGGGGAGTCGTTCAAGGGGCAGGCGTTCAGTTCCTTTTGGCGAGGTTCACTTCTCTAACGCCGACTTCCACAGACCCTTCTGATATTTCTGCTGAATCCGGATTTCTTTGCCAGTCCCTGCAAACATCTCGCAGCTTTGGTCAATGAGCTCATTTAGGGAAATTTCAATACGCTTGTTTAATTTTCTAGCATAAGCTCTGATTTTTTCATATAAAAAATGGTGAAATCATGGAAAAGGGAACCTTCAAACTGCAGGCCGCCGTATTCGCGCTGGTGTCGGCATCATTTGCCAATATCTACATCACCCAGCCCGTGCTGCCGGTGCTGCAACAGGAGTTCCAGGTCACCCCGGTACAGGTGTCCTTAACGGTCTCGGCGGTCATTTTAGGAATTGTGATTTCCAGCCTCTTTTTCGGATCTTTATCCGATAAGATCTCCATTCATCCTATCCTCCTGATAGGCGGCCTATGTGTTGCGGGCGGGGGTCTGGTCTCAGCCATGACCCATAACTTTCAGGTTCTGGTGGCGGCACGGTTTTTCCAGGGGCTATTTATTCCGGCCATGACCACCAGCCTGTCGGCATGGCTTGCGCGAACCCTGCCCGGCCGGGGGTTGAGCGTGGTCATGGGATCTTATGTTTCCGCCACAGTTCTTGGCGCACTCGGTGGTCGTCTTCTGGGAGGGTTTATTCATCCGCCCCTTCACTGGCGCTATGCCTTTTTCTCTGCTGCCGGCCTCACTCTGGCAACAACCATTGCGGCCCTGCTGGTGTTACCGCGCAAAGACGTCAACGCCAACCCCTCACAAGAAACAACCGGCGGTTTTTCTTCGCTGCTGAAACGAAAAGATCTACTTTTGATATACTGCTGCGGCGCCGGGGCACTCCTGATATTCTTGCCGTTATTCAATTTTCTCCCGTATCGAATGGAAGCAGCACCCTTTTATTTTTCAACGGAATTGACCACCCTGATCTACCTGGTCTATGTGCTGGGGATATTTCTTGGGCCTATGGCCGGGCGGCTCAGCAACCGGTTTGGCGGGGGCCGTACGTTGATCACCGGGTCCATCGTATTAGCCCTGGCGCTGCTTTTGCTGTTGATCCCGTCCGTAACGGCGGTGATCATCGGTCTATTGGGCGTCTGTGCGGGGTTTTTCACCATCCACGCGGTGGCGGTGGGGCTGCTGAACCAGAAACTCTCTAGAAACCATGGCAAGGCCAATGCCCTCTATATGCTGTTTTACTATACGGGGGGATGGCTGGGCATCACGGGGGCGGGGTTTGCCTTTGAACGGTTCGGTTGGCAGGGCGTGGTCTTTTTCGTCATGTGTTTTCTGATAATCCCTCTGCTCACCGGTCTCAATGAAAACAAAGCAGCTTGTGATTGAGGACTTTTAGGGGATCTTATAAAGAGATCTGATTTGTTTTACTTTCCACACCGTAAAGCAACACTTCCTCTTGAACCCCTTTCAGTACGGTGCGGAATTTTCGTTTTACCGTCACTTCGTCTCCAACATATTGGTAAACCGAATGGGAAACCACCACCTCTCCTTCTTCAGCCGTGGACTGGATTCTCTGGGTGAGATTGACGGGGGAACCCACAATGCCGTATTTTGCCCGAGTTTCCGACCCGATATTCCCCACCACCACTTCTCCGGCATTGATGCCGATCCCCATCTCCAGTGAAGGCAGGTTTTCAGCGAGCATCTCCCGATTGAATTCTTTCATGCTCTTCTGCATGTTGAAAGCGCACACCACAGCCTTTTTGATCATGGGGTCTACAGGCTCATCAAAGGGATCGAAAAAAACCAGAACCGCATCACCAAAGAAATCCACGATAATGCCCTGATGCTCTTGAATTATCTGGATCAGGTAAAAGAAATAGCGGTTTAGAAACCGGATAATCTCTTCGGGCGCAAGGGTTTCAGACAGGGGTGTGAAGCCCCTTATGTCCGACATCAAGATGGCCACTTCCCGTTTCTGACCGCCCAGCCTTGAAGCCTCGGGACGTTTCATCAGCTCTTTTGCAATCCCGTGGTCAACGTACCTGCCGAAGGTATTGGCAATAAAGTCCCGTTCTTTCAGTCCACCCACCATGGTGTTGAAACTCTGGGTCAATTGGGCGATTTCATCACTGCCGCGAACCGGGATCGGCTTTCCATAATCTCCCTTAGCCACCTTTTCCGCGGTTTTTGAGATGGCAGTAAAGGAACGGACCATCTTTCCCACTACCGATCGGATCAGCAGGAGAATAATGAGTATGGCAAGCGTTCCGCCGGCAAAGTAGTAGTTCCGGAAATGGATGATAGGCGCCAGGACTTCCTTTCCGGAGGCGAATAGTACAATGGTCCAGGGGGCATACTTTAATCGGTAGAACCCCCCCACCTCATCGGGCGGGGTACCCGGTCCCAGAACCGTCCCGAAAGGTTTTTCCTTGATGGCCTTTAACAGGGACCGTTCAAAGACGTCGTCGGTTTGTCCAAACACGATTCCTTTTTTCATGATCAATTTGGTATGGCAGAGATACTTCCCGGCCTCATCAATGAGACATGCCTGTTCCGTCTGCCACCAGCCAAAGGCTTTCACGCCTTCCAGGAGATAATCAAAACGGACGGTGACCACCAGGGTCCCGACCACCTGGTCGGATTCATCCTTGAGATGGGATATGAGGTCCACCGTTTCTTTTCCTGTTTGCGCATCGTATTGGGGGGAAGTAACCTCAAAGGGTCGTCCCTTTTTGAAACGCATCATCTGCCTTCCTTCGGAAGAACGCCCTCCTCCCATCCCCATCATCTTTGACGTCGGTTCATGGCCGCTTTCCCATTTCAGTTCCGCCTTTTCAACCCCTTTCATCTCCTGCAACTGCTGGAGTATCCATTCCTGGATTACCGGCCCTCCCCTGCCGTCCGATGTATGATGAAACATCTGAAGCCAATCGGTGATACGCGCGAGTTTCATGTTGATCTCGTGAGCGGCTCTCTGCAACTTCACGATGGATGATTCCTGCCACTGGGTGAAAAGCGTTCCCCTCATATAGATAAAACCGGAAACGCCGATGAACAAAAGAACCAGTGAAGCGGGAAGCAGTATCATAAGGCTGAGGCGTTTTTGAAGACTATTGAGGGCCATTGGGCAGCTATTTCACCTCGTAATCGAACTGGGAACCGTCCACGGTGGCGCTATGGATATGGACTGGGGTGTCGGGATGATCCTCGGCAACCGCGGGCTTACCGGTCATCCAGAACTCTGTAATGGGAATCCGTCAGTCCATCCAGCAGCAGAAAAGAATCAACCTTGACCGCAAAAACCACCGCCTGGGCATCGTTCATGAAATCCGCCAGGTGTGGATGCCGCTTCACCATTTGCTCACCCACGGCGGTTTTTCGTTTCGGATCCTCGATTTCCGTGAACGTTCCATTGACGGTCAGGGCCAACGCATTGAACCGGTTCTCCCCTCGATGTTCTTCACGGGTATCAATGAGGAGACTGACGTTGGGGTTTTGTTTCAGATTGGTGTATTTCGTCCCCTTTTGGTGGGTGACCATATATATTTCCCGACACTGGTCGTCGGCGACGTAAGTCATGAGCGAGCAGTGGGGTTTATCACCGGCAGAGGTGGCCAGCACACAGCTGTCCTTGGACAGCACAAGGGATTTCATTCGGTCGAGCATATCTTTTGACATTTATAGAGTTCCTTTCTCCAGCTGGTCATTTTTATTCAGTATCCATCTGTTGATTTTTCAGGTATGTTACACTTAATAAAGCATTCTAACAATCTATCACAGGAAAGCCAGAAGCGCAATTTTCATTGAGGAGGAGAAAATGAAAGTACTCAACCTTTATTTTTCTTCAACGGGCAACACCGAGAAAGTGGCCAAAAAAATTGACGCAACGGTTCGTAAGTTGGGTCACCCGGTGGATACCGTCAAAGTCGTTTCAAAGGATATGTCGCCGGATATTCTCGGTTACGATTTCATTTTTGTAGGGTCCGGGGTGTACGGTCAACTGCCGGGCAAAAGTCTCACGGATCTTAACAGGGTACTGATTCAGGATTATGTGAAAAAAGGGGAAATAAAACCCGCCTCCCCCAGAAGACGCAATGCCAACGTGGTCGTTTACTGCACCTATGGCGGTGTTCACACGGGCATCAATGAGGCGATTCCGGCTGTCAAATATATGGGACAGCTCTTCGATCACCTGGGGTACACGATCATTGGGGAATGGTATGTGGTGGGCGAATACAAAACCGAGAAACTCAAAAGCCATTCAGTGGGCGGCCGCCTGGGGGATATACGGGGAAGACCGAATCAGGCGGATCTGGACGAAGTCGCTGAAAAAGTAAAAGGGGTAATCCACGCCATCGAAGGAAAATAGGAAATTTTTCGAAAAACCGTCGACTTTCTACATCGCTTCGGTTTTGTCGGGGGCGTATTTTTTCACATACTCCCCGGTTCGAATCTTTCGCGCGGTGTTTTTTGAGCTCATATAGCGTACCTTTCCAAAGACTGGCCGTTCCGGTCCCCAGGCCCGGTCATAACGCCCCAGGACCCAGAAAATCCCCGAATAGGAATTGGGATCACGGCCGTCCAGGGCATAGCGGTTGTTCAACTGGATCATAATCTCAAGGGCTTCGGACACTGATGCCGTCCAGTGAAGGATCTTTTTGCCCCACAGCATGCGAAGGTAGTTGTGAATACGCCCTTCGCGCACCAGCTGGTTCTGGGCTGCATTCCACAGGGGGTCATGAGTCTTGGCATTCTCAAAATCCTCAAGGGAATAAACATAAGGGCGTTTGTCTTTGGCATGGGCGCCAAGGGTATCCTGTACCCACTCCGGAAGGGTGTCATAACGGTCATAATTTTCGTTGTGCCGACACATGTTGAACCCCAGTTCACGCCAGGTGATGAGCTGGTCGAGAAAGGCTTCGGCATTTGGGTCCATGCCCCACCACCCTTCCCGTCTGCCATCGGTCTTTTTTTCCGCACTCTTCTCCGCCCGCCAGTTTTCCTTTTGAGCAATCGCATGAAACACTTCGTGGGCGGATATGTGCCCAAAATGAAGGTAGGGTGATAAACCGCTCGTTACCGCCAGATCAGGCTGGTTACGATCCTCCAAGTAGCGTGAAAGGCCGGATTTGAGGAACCTGTCCAGAATCTTTAGGCCTCGAACGGCGCCCCCCTCTCCGGGCACGGGTGGCACAACGTGATCGATGGAAAGCTTTTTCAAAATCTGCCCCGTTGTATTCAGGTCCTCAAGGGATGTCGGAGGCCATTTTTCCCGAACTTCGTTTAAGGGGGCCGACGGTGCCTCAAGGGAGACTTCATTAAAAACAAATGCGTTTGGGCATTCGGCCAGACCGGGCAGAAGATTTTTTTGCAGAAACCGTCGAAAAGAATAAGCGGTCGTAAAAATCCTGTCTGCATTACCCATGGGGAGTAATCCGTTGCCATCCACCTTTTCCAGGCGAACAGGGAGTTTTTTGGCCGCGGACCGGATCATGCGCGGCAAGAAAAAGGCTGGAAAATCATCGGTCACCACACGCAGGCATCTCTTGACAGGGTTTCGAGAAGCCCCTTGTCGGAATCCTCACCTGGTTCCAGGTACGGGTAATATAAGACGTTTTGATCCTTCAGTGCCGCCGCGTTGTCCACCATTCCCGCCATGATGAACTGATGAAACCGATCACTGGCCCAGGGGTAACCGATGCGCAGGGCCTCCAGAATCATGAGGGGTTTTTTCAGCTCCAAGGCCCATTCAACGGCGCGATCCAGACTGAAATTCCAGCAGACCCGGCGGTTGGCGGTCATCCAGTAAAGAACGTAACGTCCATTGGGATTGACCGGCGCATGGTTGACTGGCCAAATTCTGGATTTGGGAACGGCATTTTTCATGTCGCGCACATATTTCACCATTAACGCAATTCCTCCTTGTAAATCACCGACTTTCTCTTTAGCATAAAAAGCGGAATATGTCCTCAGCAAAGGAAAAGTCAATGATTTTGAAATCTCTCTGACGGACAAAGACGGCACAAAACGTCTCTGTTCCATTACCACTTTGCTGGTGAAAGATGAACGGGGAGACCCTGTCAAGCTGGTCGGATCCATGCGTGATATTTCGGAGAGAAAGAAAAGCGAAGAAGAAAGAAAAAACCTTGAAGAGAGGCTTCAGCGTGCTCGAAAGATGGAAGCGCTTGGGCTTCTGGCAGGCGGTGTGGCCCATGACCTGAACAACATCCTGTCGGGTATCGTAAGCTATCCTGAATTGCTCCTGATGGATTTACCCGAAGACAGCCCCCTCAGAAAACCGATCAAGACCATTCAGGAATCGGGACAGCGGGCGGCCGATGTGGTGGCGGATCTATTGACCATGGCCAAAGGGGTCGCCACTGGAAAAGAAGTCCTGAATTTGAATACCATTGCCACTGAATATCTGGAATCTCCCGAATACCGTAACCTGAAAAACACCCACCCCCTTGTCAAATTCATAGTTGAACTGGACCCCGTCCTTCTGAACATAAACGGTTCCCCCATCCATGTCAGAAAGACGGTGATGAATCTGGTCATCAATGCAACCGAGGCCATTGAGGGAAGCGGAACCGTAACCCTATCCACCATGAATCGCTACCTGGATCAGCCCTTGAAAGGTTATGAGGAAATCAGCACCGGTGAATATGCCGTCCTTTCCGTGTCAGATGATGGTTCGGGAATATCCGCACAAGATATCGAAAGGATCTTCGAGCCTTTCTATACGAAAAAAGTCATGGGGAGCAGCGGCACGGGGCTCGGTCTTTCCGTGGTGTGGAATACGCTCCACGATCTGGCCGGATACATCAACGTGAAGAGCGGTATGCGTGGAACAACATTTGAACTCTACTTTCCTGTGTTCAGAGGAGAACCGACCCCCCATCAGGATAATTATCAAATGAAAGATTACAGGGGTCATGGGGAAAAGATCCTGGTGATTGATGATGAAAAGCGGCAAAGAGAGATTGCACTGGGGATGCTGGCAAAACTTGGCTATGACGCCGATTCGGTGCCAAGTGGGGAGGAAGCCATTTCATACCTGAAAGAAAACCAGGCTGATTTGATCGTTTTGGACATGATCATGCCAAAAGGGATCAACGGATACGAGGCCTATGAGCAAATCATTAAAATCCGTCCAGAACAGAAATCAATCATCGCAAGCGGGTTTTCAGAAACCGAGAACGTAAGGCCGCCCAAAAGCTGGGAGCCGGACAGTACATCAAAAAACCGTATACCCTGAAAGCTCTCGGGCTCGCCATCAAGGCGGAATTGAAAGAACCGAATGAGCACCAACGCTGATAGGTCAAAAAGATATCAAGCCTACGGAAACCGCTTGAAATGAGACTTCGGGTAATACTTCTGGTTTTGAGCCTGCTGGCCTTTTTTTCGGCAGCGGTCGCGGGTTATCAATACTACCATTCTTCCAAAACAGCCGCATTCAAAGAGGCGGAGCGAAAGGCACTGCTGCACGCGGAAACCCTCCGAAACCGGATCTCTTCATTTCTGTTTGAAAACATGAAAACCGTAAAGGTCCTGGCCGGCCTTGAGGAAATGAATGCGGCGCTATCTTCAAAAGACGCAGAGAGCATTGCAGCAGCCAATGGCATATTGGACCACATGAACAAGGTCCTTCAAACAGATGTTTCCTACCTGATTGACCGAAATGGCTTCACCATAGCTTCCAGCAACCGAGACCGGATGGATAGTTTTGTGGGGCAGAATTATGCCTTCAGGCCTTATTTCAAAGAAGCCATTAACGGTGTGCCTTCCATCTACATGGCCCTGGGTGTAACTTCCAAGAAGCGGGGCATTTATTACAGCTGTCCTGTGTACGACGTCAACGATGATAAGGCCACCGGCGTGGCAGTGATCAAGACGGCCATTGATCCCCTGGAAAATGAAT
>JGI11705J14877_10000663_pt1 | contig 21065 bp, 19 predicted proteins | sample Etolaghawater15m_FD_14877 | JGI IMG/M metagenome (IMG submission 14877)
TAAATCGCCAGTGGCCCAAATCCCTCTACCGCTGTTTTTCGATCGTCGATTCAGCCTGCAAAACTACATATCCCCGGTTTCCGAGTATATCGTGGCCCAGTTGACAGGTCTGTTCGACGAGACTGGCGAGGCATTGATTGGCTTATGGGGCGGCACGGATTCGGGCAAAACCCACCTGCTCAACGCCTGCGCGCATTACGCGCGTGATTCGCGCATCGTCTTTCACCTGTTTGATGGTGGGCAGATGGCGGACGCCAGACCAGGCAATTTCAGCGATTTCCCTGCAGGTGCGGTAATTGGTGTCGACAATCTGGACCTGTTGGCGGGTAATCGCGACTGGGAAGAGCAGTTCTATCAGCTCATCAATCGCGTGCAAGTCGGTGAATTGCGCTTCATCTTTACCCTGTCACGCCAGCCCCGCGACACGGGTTTCCGCTTGCCCGATCTGAAATCCCGATTGATGTGGGGGTTGCTGGTTGCCCTCAAAGCGCCTGACGATGAGCAACTGGAGCATATACTTCGCCGACGCGCACAGCTGCTGGGCCTGAAGCTTGGCAAGGATGCATTGCAATACCTGCTCAATCATTATTCAAGGCGCGTATCTGCGCAGATGGAATTGTTGTACCGGCTGGATCACGCGTCGCTGATGTCCAAACGCAAGGTGACGGTGGCGTTGATTCGTGAGGTATTTGAGGGGGATACGCTTTGAGTGTTAGCTCAGGGGTTGCGCAGGTAGCGGCTGTAATAGATGCTGCTGATGAACAATGCGCAACTGAACAGCAGGGTGAGGGCGCCATAGGTTCTGAGCTCTGGAGTGGTAAAGGATTCGCTGACGCCAATGGCTACATAAAACAGGGTCAGAAAACCAATCCATTTAAACGTGTAGCGGCGGTCGAGCAAGATGCCGCGCAACGGGAATAACAGCGGTGCGCCAAGCAAGCTGGCGGCAACCCAGCCGGTAACACCGTCCAGCCACCATATCAGACCGGCCTGGCTGGCCATTAGTCCGGCAAGCGATAACAGGCTAACCAGCTTGAGCGGATGTTGTTTCACGGGATTCTTCAGGATTGCAGTTTAACGGCCAGTTGCGCCAGGCGTTTGCCCAGCGCGCGACAGGCGATAATTTCCTGCGCGCTCAGTTCATTGTTCTGGTTTAGCGCCACGTGGGTCGCCCCGTAAGGCGCTGCGGCCGCAACCTCATCGTGCAAAGCCGGTTCCGAGTAGGGTAGGCCGCACAGAATCATGCCGTGATGCAATAACGGGATCATCATGCTGGTAAGCACGCTCTCGATGCCACCATGCTGACTGGACGCCGAACTGAAAACGGCCGCCGGTTTGCCGATCAGAGCACCGGACATCCACAGCGGGCTGGTCGAGTCAATGAAGTGTTTGAGTGGAGCCGCCATGTTTCCAAAGTAGGATGGACTGCCTATAGCCAGGCCATCACAGTGTTTGACATCATCAAGCGTTACGAACGGTGGTCCGCTTTCCGGGATGTCGATGGGTTGGCGCTGATTCTGCGCTGCGATGGGTGGCGCGCAACGAACCACGGCCTGACAGTCGTTAATCGAATCGATGCCCGCTGCAATCTGGTCCGCCAGCGCGGCAACCGAACCATGTCGGCTGTAAAACACCACCAGGATTGAAGGCACTAGAGTATTTCCAGCAGTTTTTCCGGTGGTCGAGCAATAACCGCTTTTTCATCGTCAACCACGACGATTGGGCGTTGCAGCAGCGTGGGGCACTGACTTAAGGCCTCGATCAGCTCCTCATCAGGCAGGTCGGGTTCATCCATGCCGGCATCCTTGAAAACCTGTTCATGGGTACGAATCAGGCTGCGCACGGGGATATTCAGCAGTGCAATCAGGTTCTGCAGGGTCTGAATATCGGGCGGATCCTCCATGTAGTCGACAATGGTGGGCTCAATGCCCTTTTCGTTCAGCAGTTCCAGCGCTCCTCGTGATTTGCTGCAACGCGGATTAAAATACAGGGTGACATTCGGCGTGCTCATCAGAACCTCACTGTTTTTATAGTCGTTTTACGGCCAGCCGAATAGTCTCGCAAGCCCGGTTCGAAGGCAACGGTTTTTCGCTCAAAATCCGGATGGTTTGCATACAAACCTGCACGCCGGTGGCGCAACGTGCTTATGTATTCAAAAACTGCCGGCCAGACTTGACAGTTTAATTGTCATTCGTTAGTTTCATGCTCGTTTTTGCTCAGACGCCGAGCTGGGTCAATAAATTGATAAAAATTTGCATATTTTGCGCTTGCCGTCTACCGTTTTACGATGTATGGTTTTGAATAAATATCAGTAAATTGAACGATTTATAAACCATTTTTTAACCAAACTATAAACGTTCCTGGAGAACGAAGATCATGATTAAAACCGATTTCCTGAAATTAGCCGCCATTGCCATATTGTCCTCGGGGTTGGTCGTTGGCTGCGCCAGTGATCAGGCGGATGAACCTGCGCCGGCACCTGAAACGGATGCGGCTGCACAAACCGAGACCCAGGCGGGTCCTAGCCCCGAGGCAAAGAATGCAATCTATGCCGCCAAGGTCAAGCAGGCTGAGGCCAGTCGACTGGGCGCCGAGTGGCGTGACACCGGCAAGCTGATCAAGGAAGCCGAGAAGGCCGCCGCAGCCGGAGATAACGAAAAAGCCATCCAGTTGGCCAGGCAGGCTGAAGAGCAATCTGAGGACGCCATCGCCCAGCGCAGAGCAGAAGAAGAGCGTTATGCGCAAATGCATGGTTCGGTTGAAAGCTCCGCCAACACCAATGCCGCCGGCATGGTTAACCCGGGCGCGTCCGAGTATCGTGTCGAGTCGGGCGATAACCTGTGGAACATCTCGGGTATGGATAACATCTATGGCAACCCTTATCAGTGGCCGTTGATCTACAAGGCAAATACCGATCAGATCAAGGATGCTGACCTGATCTACCCCGGCCAGGTGCTGGCTATTCCCAGCGCGTCCACCGATGAAGTCGATGCGGCGGTGCAGCATGCCAAAACCCGCGGCGCATGGTCTGTCGGTGTCGTTGAGGAATCTGATCGCGACTATCTTGCCCGCTAGTTTGTGAGGCTTGCCCCGTTTAACAGCGGGTTTAGAAAATTTAAAAGGCTCGTCTTGACGAGCCTTTTTTTTATATGATTGCAACCTTTCTGGGTCGAACGCATCGAACACTGTTAAACGCAGCCAATCGGAATCCTTGATCATGTTGAAAAATCCTGTTTTGTTTGTCTTTCTCGTGCTGTTTTCACTGCATTCATATGCTGTCGAGATGGAGTTCGAGGCACTTGATGGATCGACAGCCAAATTGTCCGACTATCGGGGCAAATGGGTTGTCGTCAATTTTTGGGCAACCTGGTGCCCGCCATGTCGTGAAGAGATGCCGGAATTACAGGCATTTCACGATCATCATGCGGAAACCGATGGCGTCGTGCTCGGCCTGAATATGGAGGTGTTGAGCTCCGAGGATATACAGTCGTTCCTTGAAGATTATTTCGTTACTTATCCAAACTTCAAATTGGGTGGCCCGGTATCACAAACCCCGTTGGGCCAAATACCCGGCTTGCCAACAACCTTTCTCGTCTCTCCGGGTGGCACGGTAGAGGCCCGCCAGGTCGGGGCCGTGACGCGTGAAATGATTGAAAACTTTATGCAGAAGTGGGAAGCTAAACAGGTAAAACTTGAAAAGGCGTCGCTCAAGGCAGAGCAATAAGCAGGCGCTTAAACCTGCCAGTTACCCTATGTCCCCATTTCGTCCGACTATTCTCGTGGAGGAGTAATGTCAGTACTGTTCAGGCTGTTTGGTCTTGCCATATTTTTGATTCCTGTTTCCGGTCTTGAAGCTGCAGCCCCTCGGGACCCTTACCAGTTTTTCTTTGAGCAGAGTCTGGGTGACCTGCAGGAAGAGCTGGAAATCGCCCGTGATGATGGTAAAAAGGGCGTGTTCGTTTTTTTTGAAATGGATGAATGCCCATTCTGTCATCGGATGAAAAAAACGGTGTTGAACCAGCCTGAGATTCAGGACTATTTCAAACAGAATTTTCAGAGTATCTCTATCGATATCGAAGGGGATATTGAGATTGTCGATTTTGAAGGCAACAGCACTACGCAAAAAGACTTTGCCAGCAAGAATCGGGTCAGAGCCACGCCCGTCATGGCATTCTATGATCTGGAAGGAAGTCAGGTGGTGCGCTACACAGGGGCAACCTCCGGCACCGAGGAGTTCATGTGGCTGGCCGAGTTCTATATCCAGGGCATTTATAAAGAAAAAGACCAAAATGGGCGCAGTATTAACTTCGGTAAATACAAGCGCCTGAAGAAACAGCAGAAAACCACCACAAATTAATGCGCAAATTCCTCTACCCCTGTATCCAGCGGATGCTGCCGTTGATGCTGGTGCCTGCGCTGGGCATTGCGGCTGAACCTCAGAAACTGGCCGACCCGCTGACCCTTCCTGTAGCCCTTGAGTATGCAGACAAGGCTGAACAATTCGATGTGGTGAGCGCCAGCGAACGCCTGCAGCAAGCCCTGGCAGAATCCCAGTCGGCCACCGCTGACAATGATCTGCGAATTAATGTGTCTGGTCGGCTGCGCCGTATTGGTGTGTCGGAACTGGGCGATCCGACACAGGAGAATGACAGCCTGGTCAGCCTGTTCGTGACGAAGCCCTTGTATGACTTTGGCAAAACTGATGGTATTGAAGCCCTGTCGGAGTTGTCGGTCGAATTGCGCCAACTGGAACAGAAATATCTCGTAGAGCAACGCCAAATGCGCATCACACAAAGATTTTTTGATGTGCTGAATGCAGACAATGAATATTTACGCCACAACGAGGATCTGGCGATTGGCTTCATCGACTGGGATCGCGCGCGCGAACGTCTGGAACTTGGTTTGTCTTCGACCCTCGAGGTTTTGGAGAAACAGGCTGCGTATGAACGGATTCGGCAAAACCGCCTTCGAGCCGAAAATCTGCAGCGCATGACACGTGTTCTGCTGGTCGAGGAACTGGGATTTCCAGGACAACCGCCGAGTGAGGTTGCCGCCCCTGAGTTGCGCGCCAGTGCAAACATTGGCGATGATGTTGAGCGCATGGTCAAGCAGGCCTTCAAGCACAGTCTTTTGTTGAAGATACAGCAAAAAAAGGTGGATATCGCAATGCAGGCGATTGAGGTCGCGAGTCATACCAGCGGTCCTACCCTCGAAGCAGAACTGGAAGTTTCAGACTATGCCAAGGATGGTCCAAACCGGGATGATTGGCGAGCCAGCATTTACTTCGATATTCCGCTGTACGATGGTTCACGCGAGACATCAGCGATACGCATTGCACGCGCAGGTTATAACCAGGCCCTGGCTGAGCTTGAAAAGGTTCGATCCGCCATTCGAATTGAAGTGCTCAAGCTGTGGCAGGAAATCCGTCAGAACAGCCTCAGGCTTGAAGGTGAGCTGGTCAATCAAAATTATCGCGACCTCGCGCTTGATCGTGCGCGCACAGAGTACCAACTTGAGTTCAAGGCCGATCTGGGTGATTCCATGGTGGAATACTCCAACAGCCGTATGCTCGCCTATCAGGCGCGATATGCGCTGGAGCTGTCATGGGTAAAGCTGGAAAAGCTGTTGGGAGAGGAATTTCTTGAAGAATTGACGAAAACCGGGGGCGGCAATGGCTAGACCGATTTTAAAACGTGGTTTGTTGGTGGTGATGTTGTCTTTCGTGGGCCAGGTCGAGGCCTTGAGCGTGAACGGCGTCACCGCGTTTGGTCAGGTCGTTACACTCAATGCGGCGACGGATGGCATCATAAAAACAATTGCAGTGCGACCGGGGCAGCAGGTAGAGGATGGTCAGGTTCTGATCGAAATGGAGAATACACGCCAGCGCGCTCAGCTCGATAAGGCAGAGGCCATCGTGCGGTCGTTGCAGCCGGATGTCACCATCGCCTCACTGGAGCTTGAGCGAGCACAGGAGTTGTATAGCCTGGAGTCGCTGTCGCAGGTGGATCTGCAGAATGCCGAAAACAAGCTGATGCGTGCCGAGGGGCAACTAAAAGCGGCACAAGCCGAACTCGAGATTGCCGCAGATAGCCTTGGTCGAACGGTCATCAAGGCGCCGTTTCCAGGAGTGATCGACAAATTGCATACGACAGCGGCGCAGTATGTCAATCCGGCGGTGGAAACATCGCCGTTGCTGACCCTGGTTGGTATACGTTCAATGATTGCGATTGCGCTGCTCGATGCGGAACAATGGAATTCCGGGTTCGTCGGCAAGTCGGCGACGGTGCGGGTGGCGGGAAAATCCTTCAAGGGCCGCGTCACACATATTTCGCGACAGGCGCAAAGAAATTCCGGCGGCAAAGCAAAATTTGAGCTACATGTATTGTTTAGCAGTGATAGCCCGCTTGCCGAAGGTTTACCACTGACGATCGATATTAAGGATTGAGTCAAAAGATAAAGATGTTGCATTCCTGTTCCCTAGAAGACGTGCTTGGTCGGCTTGCCGATCTCGGCATGGTGGAACGGGACAAGGCGCGAATGGTCAGCTCTCTGGTGTCCAGCGCCGACCGAAAAAAACTGCATGCGATTGAGATTATCGCTAGCCGTAACTGGCCCAATTTTTCCAGACCAGAGCAGATTCTGACCCTCGAGGTCTTGACCGACTGGCTTTCAGCCGAGTCAGGTATGCCGCGCATTCATTTCGACCCCCTTAAAATGGATGTGGCTTCATGCACCAGCCTGATGTCCTACGCCTATGCCGCGCGATTCAATATTCTGCCGGTCAAGGTCGAGGCGCACAACGTTACCATTGCGGTGATCGACCCGTTCAAGACGGAATGGCTGGATGAGATTCGGCGCATCATCAACAAGCCCATCACGCTGGTTCTGGCGAATCCGCAACAGCTGAGAAACTATCTGGTTGAGTTTTACAGCATTAGTCGGGCTATGGATAATGCCGGCCTGCACCAGTCAGATTCGCCTGGCACCTTGCACAATCTCGAGCAGTTGGTGGAGTTGGGAAAGACCGGCTCCGTCGATGCCGATGATCAGCATATCGTCAGTATTGTGGACTGGTTGCTGCAGTACGCTTTTTCGCAACGCGCCAGCGATATTCATATCGAGCCGCGCCGTGCCCAGGGCAATGTGCGTTTTCGTATCGATGGTGTGATGCACCAGGTTTACGAAATTCCCGCCAACATCATTGCGGCCGTCATCAGTCGGGTCAAGATCATGGGGCGACTGGATGTCGCCGAGAAACGGCGTCCTCAGGATGGCCGCATTAAAACGGTGTCACCGGATGGGCAGGAAATTGAATTACGCGTATCCAGCATGCCGACAGCGTTTGGTGAAAAGCTCGTATTGCGTATCTTTGACCCTGACGTGCTGGTCAAGGATTTTGCCGACCTGGGATTCGAAAAGAAGGAGGTCGATACCTGGAACCGCATGATTTCCCAGCCCTACGGCATCATTCTGGTGACTGGCCCAACCGGCTCGGGTAAAACGACGACCCTGTATACCAGTCTTAAATTTCTGGCCAAGCCAGAAGTCAATGTCTGTACCATCGAAGATCCCATCGAGTTGGTTGAACCGGCCTTCAACCAGATGCAGGTTCATCACAAGATCGATGTCGATTTCGCTTCAGGCGTCAAAACCTTGCTGCGACAAGACCCGGACATCATCATGATTGGTGAGATTCGTGATCGCGAAACCGCTGAAATGGCGGTCCAGGCTGCGTTAACCGGGCATCTGGTGTTGTCCACGCTGCATACCAACGATGCACCGTCGGCGATCGCACGATTGACCGAGATTGGTGTACCTCCGTACCTGATCAATGCGACCCTGCTTGGCGTGGTGGCCCAGCGCCTGGTGCGTACCCTGTGCCCGAGTTGTAAAAAGCCGATCGACCTCGAACTCAACCAGTGGACATCGCTGATTCGACCCTGGAGTACCGAACCGCCGAAGCACGTCTATGATGCAGAGGGCTGTCTGGAATGCCGCAAGACCGGGTTTCTGGGTCGCCAGGGTATTTACGAGATGATGATCATGTCCGATGAGTTGAAGAAACATGTGAGCGAAAATTTCAATCTGGTCGAATTTCGCCGACATGCGATTCGCAACGGTATGAAGCCGCTCAATCTCGCTGGTGCGCAGAAAGTCGCCAGGGGGCTGACCACGATTCCCGAGGTGATTCGGGTTGCACCACCAAGGTACGATGGTTAGCCATAGCGTGTAATAACTTTACAAGCACTCGTATCGGTACCAAGATATAGATGCTTATGCCCCGCAACATCATTTCAGCAGGCCTCGCAGCATGAATACTCCAAAATCCTCAGGCGATACCAGTCTATGTGTCGTCAAATCGCTCGATATGAGCGCCGAGCAGATCTCAGAAGACCTGTGTCGGCATTTTCAACTGACCCTGGGGCGTGATGAACTGGGTGATTCACATTTTTACCTGTTCAATGCGCTGGCGCTGACGGTGCGTGACCGTCTGGTCGAACGCTGGCGGCAAACCCGTGAGGCTTATAGCGAAGCCGACGCCCGGCGTATTCATTACCTGTCGCTCGAATTCCTCATGGGGCGGGCGCTCAATAACGCCATTCTTAATCTGAATATGCGCGAGGCCGTTGAGGATGCGTTAAAGCGATATGGCTGTGATCTGGATCAGGTCATAGACGAGGAACTGGATGCGGGACTCGGCAATGGCGGCCTTGGCCGTCTGGCGGCGTGTTTCCTGGACAGCTGTGCGACGCTGAAAATGCCGGTCGTTGGTTATGGCATACGTTATGAGTACGGTATGTTCAACCAGAAGATCAATGATGGCTGGCAGGTCGAATCCCCGGACCACTGGTTGCGCCATGGGCATCCCTGGGAGATCGAATGTCCCGAGAATATCCAGCGGATTCACTTTTTCGGCCATACGGAATCCTTCACGGATGGCAATGGCCGTTTGCATGTGCGCTGGGTCAATACCCACGACGTACTCGCGGTGCCCTACGATGTGCCGATTCCGGGATATAGGAACGATGTCGTCAATACGCTGCGTTTATGGAAGTCCGAGGCGACGGACGAATTCGATCTGGACGAATTCAACGCGGGCAGTTACACCGATGCAGTCGCAGCGAAAAACCAGGCCGAACAGATCACGATGGTGCTGTACCCCAACGACGCCAGTGAGAACGGCAAGGAATTGAGACTGCGCCAGCAGTATTTTCTGGCGTCTGCCAGTTTGCAGGATGTGTTGCAGCGCTGGGTGCGCAGCCGTGGTAGCAATTTTGCCGATTTCGCCGACAAAAACGGTTTCCAGCTTAACGATACCCATCCGACCATCGCCGTGGCCGAACTGATGCGCCTGTTAATGGATGAGCATTTACTGGAGTGGGACGAGGCGTGGCGCATTACCACTCGCACCATGGCTTACACCAATCATACGCTGTTGCCTGAGGCACTGGAAAAGTGGTCGGTTGCCCTGTTCTCGCGCCTGCTGCCACGCCTGCTCGAAATCATATATCGTATCAACGAATTGTTTCTGCTTGAGGTCGATAAACACTGGCCGGGCGACAGTGAGCGGCGTGATCGGCTGTCCATTATCGAAGGTGGCCCATACCCCCAAATTCGCATGGCATACCTGGCGATCGTTGGCAGTTACTCGGTGAATGGCGTAGCCGCCTTGCATACCGAGTTGCTACAACAGGGGTTATTCAACGATTTCTACAACCTGTGGCCACAAAAATTCAACAACAAAACCAATGGCGTGACCCAGCGCCGCTGGCTCGCACATTGCAATCCCGGATTGGCGCGGCTGATTAGCGCACGAATAGGGGACGCCTGGATCGACGATTTTGAGCAGATCGCGCAACTCAAACAGGCTGTTGAAGATGCCGATTTTTGCCAGCAGTGGTATCAGGTGAAACAGGCCAATAAACGCAGCCTCGTCGAGTTGGTCGAAAACGATTGCGGCATAGAATTCGATGCCAGCATGATGTTCGATGTTCAGGTCAAGCGAATACACGAATACAAACGTCAGTTGCTCAATATCCTGCATGTCATCCATCTCTACGACCGGGTTGCGCGGGGCGATACCGAGGGTATGCAGCCGCGCTGTGTATTGATTGGCGGCAAGGCGGCGCCGGGGTACATCATGGCCAAGCAAATCATCAAACTGATCAACAATGTTGCCCGGCTGGTGAATAAAGACGAACGTATGCATCCCTGGCTGCGGATTGCGTTCATTCCGAATTACCGGGTCACCACCATGGAAACCATTTGCCCCGGCACTGATCTGTCGGAACAGATATCCACGGCCGGCAAGGAGGCTTCGGGCACTGGCAACATGAAATTCATGATGAATGGCGCGGTCACCATAGGCACTCTCGATGGCGCCAATATCGAGATACGCGAGGCAGTCGGGGATGAAAATTTCTTCCTGTTCGGGCTCGATGCCGAGCAGGTCGCGCAGGCGCGACAGCATTACGACCCGAATGCGATCATTCGCGCAGACCCGGATCTGTCTCGGGTGCTGTACCTGCTGGAGAGCGGACATTTCAATGCGCAAGAGGTCGGGATATTTGATGCCGTGATTGCATCGATTCGTAATCCGCATGACGCCTGGATGACAGCGGCCGATTTCCGCAGTTATATCGATAGTCATCGGCAGGCCGCCGCCGCTTACAGGGACCGCGAGCGCTGGCAGCGCATGAGCATACTCAATACAGCGTGTAGTGCGCGCTTTTCCAGTGATCGCACCATTCGTCAGTATGGCGATGAAATCTGGAAAATCTAGCGTCATCGAATGCCTGGTGTTGAGGATTTAACTCGAACGCTGGCCGCTAAACTGTTGGCTGGCGAGCACATGCTGGCGACTGCCGAATCCTGCAGCGGCGGGTTGATTGCCAAGACCTGTACCGATCTGGCCGGCTCCTCGGCCTGGTTCGAACGCGGCTTTGTGACCTATAGCAATCAGTCCAAGTCCGACATGCTGGGCGTCAGTGAGCAGACACTCGCATTATATGGCGCTGTCAGCGAGGAGGTTGTCAGGGAAATGGCGGCCGGGGCATTGACGAACTCTTGCGCCGATATCAGTGTTGCTGTCACTGGCATTGCCGGCCCAGGCGGGGGCAGTGCGAGCAAACCGGTGGGCACGGTTTGGTTTGGTTTTGCCTGGAGGGAAAACCTGCTGAGCGAAGCGGGGTTGTTCGAGGGGGATCGTCAGATGGTGCGGCAGCAAACTCTGGAATACGCGATTCGTCGTTTAATTGCCATTCTCAGCTGAATCCAACTTTATTTGCGCAAAAAGCATGGCAGGCTCATCCTGTGAGCCAGTCATGCCGGTATGCTTCCCGCCAGTGAAGAGTAACCCCTTGAGTGTTCCCGGGTAAAAGCGTCGGACGGCGCTAAAGTTCTCTTTATGTTCTCATTGTCCTGTGACATAATCCGGGACGTTTAGCATCAACACGCACCTCATCAGGAGACGATAATGGATGACAACAAGAAAAAGGCGCTAGCCGCCGCACTGACCCAGATTGAAAAACAATTCGGCAAAGGTTCGGTCATGCGCATGGGCGACGGCATCATCGATCGCAACATGGAAAGCATCTCCACTGGCTCGCTGTCGCTGGATATCGCGCTTGGCATTGGTGGGTTGCCCAAGGGGCGGGTGATTGAAATCTACGGCCCGGAGTCGTCAGGCAAGACAACCCTGGCGCTGCAGGTGGTGGCTCAATGTCAAAAAGCCGGAGGTACCGCCGCTTTTGTCGATGCCGAACATGCGCTCGATCCATCATATGCCGAAAAACTGGGTGTAGATGTTGATGAAATGCTGGTGTCGCAGCCTGACACGGGTGAACAGTCACTGGAGATTACCGATATGCTGGTGCGCTCGGGCGCGGTGGATGTGATAGTCATCGACTCTGTCGCGGCGCTGACGCCCAAGGCTGAAATAGAGGGTGATATGGGTGATTCGCATGTCGGCCTGCAGGCGCGCCTGATGTCTCAGGCCCTGCGCAAACTGACCGGCAGCATCAAGCGTTCCAATTCGATGGTCATCTTCATCAACCAGATCCGTATGAAGATCGGCGTCATGTTTGGTAATCCGGAAACCACGACGGGGGGTAATGCGCTGAAGTTTTATAGCTCGGTGCGTCTGGATATTCGCCGTATCGGTGCGATCAAACGCGGCGAGGAGGTCGTAGGCAACGAGACCCGTGTCAAGGTCGTCAAGAACAAGGTCGCGCCACCCTTCAAACAGTGCGAATTCGAAATCCTGTACGGTGAAGGCTCGTCGCTGGAAGGTGAACTCATTGATCTAGGCGTCAAGCAGGGGATTGTTGACAAGGCCGGCGCCTGGTACAGCTACAACGGCGAACGGATTGGGCAAGGCAAGGACAACGTGCGTCAGTTCCTTAAAGAGCATCGTGAAATGGCCCAGGAAATAGAGCGGCGCATACGCGAAGAGATGTTGCCCAAGCCGCGCTCTGCGGCGCCCGTGGCGGAAGAACCAGAAGAACCAGTCGAAGCCTGAGCGCGCTAGCCGATGGCCGAACGCAGCGCGCGCAACACCGCCATGGATCTGCTTGCGCGCCGCGATCACAGTCGAAAGCAACTGCACGAAAAATTGCACAAGCGTGGTTTCGACAGCGCTGAAATCGAAGCCGCGCTGGATGCATTGCAGCGTGATCGCCTGCTTGATGAACAGCGCTACGCAGACAGCTATATGTACCAGCGGGTAAACAAGGGGTTCGGACCACTCAGAATCAGGCAGGAACTGCGAGAGCGGGGTGTCAGCAGCGAAGTCATTAGCACTCTACTGGAGGTTTATTCGGATGAGTGGCATGAATCGATGCGCCAGCAACGTGCAAAGAAGTTTGGTGCTGAAATACCAGAAGATCAGCGCGAGCGCATGAAACAGGCGCGTTTTTTACAAAATAGGGGTTTTTCTCCCGAGTCAGTCATGCGATTATTCCGCCGTTAAATATTCCACAAAACGCCAGCAACCAATCCCATGACCACTAGCGCTGAACTCCGTGAACAGTTCCTGAATTTTTTTCATAGCAAAGGACATGAAATCGTGGCATCCAGCCCGCTGGTGCCCGGCAATGACCCGACCTTGTTGTTCACCAATGCCGGTATGGTTCAGTTCAAGGACGTATTTTTGGGCAAAGATCAACGGGGTTATGTGCGAGCCACGACTTCGCAACGCTGCGTTCGCGCCGGTGGCAAACATAATGACCTGGAAAATGTTGGTTATACCGCGCGCCATCATACCTTCTTCGAAATGCTGGGCAATTTCAGTTTTGGCGATTATTTCAAGCGTGAGGCCATACAGTATGCCTGGGAGTTTCTCACCGAGGTAATCGGGCTGCCACCGGAAAAACTGTGGGTCACGGTGTATGAGGAAGATGACGAAGCGGCTGATATCTGGCTCAAGGAAATCAAGGTGGATCCCGCTCGTTTTGGTCGTATAGGCGCCAAGGATAATTTCTGGTCCATGGGTGACACGGGTCCCTGCGGCCCTTGCAGCGAGATTTTTTATGATCACGGTGAGCACATCTGGGGCGGCCCACCCGGGTCTCCAGAAGAGGATGGAGATCGTTACATCGAAATATGGAATCTCGTTTTCATGCAATACGATCGCTCAGCCGATGGCACTTTGACACCTTTGCCGCATCCGTCGGTCGATACAGGGATGGGTCTGGAACGCCTTGCGGCAATCCTGCAAAACGTGCATAGCAACTACGAGATCGATCTGTTCCAGACCTTGATTCAGGCGGCAGCAACCGTCACCGGAGAGAGCGATCTGGAAAACAAATCGCTACGTGTCATCGCCGATCATATCCGCTCCTGTGCGTTTCTAATCGTTGATGGTGTTTTGCCCTCTAACGAAGGGCGTGGTTACGTGCTGCGCCGGATCATTCGCCGAGCTGCCCGCCACGGGCACCAGTTGGGCTGTAGTGATCCATTCTTTCACAAACTGGTCGACAGCCTGTGCCAGGCCATGGGTGATGCCTACCCAGAACTGATCAGGGCTCGCGACCATGTTGCACAGGTGTTGCTGAAAGAAGAACAGCGATTTGCAGAAACGCTCGAACATGGCATGAAGATACTGGGGCAGGCGATCGAATCCATGCAAGGCAAGGTCATCGATGGCGACACGGTTTTTCGCCTGTATGACACCTATGGCTTTCCGCTTGATCTGACTGCCGATGTAGCGCGAGAGCAGGGGCTCGAAATCGATCAGCAAGGCTTCGAACAGGCGATGCAGGCGCAAAAGCAGCGCGCACGTGCGTCGAGTCAGTTCGCTGCCGGTTCCGATGAACTTGAGCTTAGCGACGTGGGAAGCACACGTTTCAACGGATACGAACATCTTAGCGGCAGCAGCCGCATCGTTTCAATCCTGGTTAAAGGTGATCCGGTAGATTCCATTGAGTCGGCTGAGGAAGGCATGGTCATACTTGAGCAAACGCCCTTCTATGCCGAGTCGGGTGGTCAGGTTGGCGATAGCGGGGTGCTGGAATCGGCCACTGGCCGTTTCATTGTTACCGATACGCAAAAGCAGAACGATGTTTTCGTGCATGTTGGGCGGCTTGAATCGGGGCGACTGGGAACGCACGATGAGGTTGAGGCGATTGTTGATGCCAAAAGGCGCCAGGCCATCAAACTCAATCATTCTGCGACCCATTTGATGCACGAAGCATTACGTTCCGTGCTGGGTGATCATGTACAGCAGAAAGGCTCGCTGGTCGATGAAGAAAAGCTGCGTTTTGATTTTTCGCATTTTCAGCCATTGACGGATGATGAGTTGCGTTTGATCGAAGACCGGGTCAACGCGCAAATTCGTATGAATATGGCGACTCGTGCACAGGTCATGGGCATTGAAGAGGCCAAGAATACCGGCGCAATGATGCTTTTCGGTGAGAAATACGGCGATACGGTCAGGGTTTTAAGCATCGGTTCCGAGTCGGTGGAGTTATGCGGCGGCACCCATGTCGAACGTGCGGGTGACATTGGGTTGTTCAAGATTGTTCTTGAGACAGGCGTGGCCGCCGGCGTTCGGCGCATCGAGGCCGTGACCGGCGAGGTTGCGCTTGCACGCTTCTACCGGGATGAAATGCAACTCGATCAGTTAGCCAGCGTGGTCAAGGCGGGTCGCGACGAACTGGTGCAGAAGATACAGCAAATGCAGGCCAGTCAACGCAAGCTGGAAAAAGAACTCGAGCAGGTAAAATCAAAAATGGCATCGCAAGCTGGCGGCGATCTTGCTTCACAGGCCATTGAAATCAAGGGACTTAAGGTTCTTGCTGCCCAACTTGAAGGCGCTGATGTCAAAACATTGCGGGACACGGTAGACCAGCTAAAAAACAAATTGGGTCAAGCAGCTGTTGTACTGGCCAGTATCGAGGGCGACAAGATTTCAATCATTGCCGGCGTTACCAAGACAGAAACCTCACGCATCAAGGCGGGTGATCTGGTCAATGCGGTTGCCCAGCAATGTGGCGGTCGTGGTGGTGGCCGCCCCGATATGGCGCAAGCCGGTGGTAACGAGCCGGACAAGTTGGCGGCGGCGCTGGCAGCAGTACCATCCTGGGTGGAAACCCAGGTGTCCGACTGAAGCTGAACTGTTGGCGTTCGTATCTGAAGAAATCTGTCTGCGAACTAGTGACTTTGGCTGAACAAATCTCCTATAATCCCCGTCCTTTTTCCAGGGCGTTCAACGAACGACTTTTCATTCCAGGGCACCAATAAATCATGGCATTGCTGGTTCAGAAATATGGCGGTACTTCGGTCGGCAGCATAGAACGCATCGAAGCAGTCGCAGAAAAGATCATTGGTTACAAGAATCAAGGCAATGATCTGGTAGTGGTTGTTTCCGCCATGAGTGGAGAAACCAATCGCTTGACCGCCCTGGCCAGGGAAATAAACCCGTCCATACGTGGGCGCGAGCTGGATGTATTGTTGACGACCGGCGAACAAGTCACAATCGCCTTGTTGTCCATCGCGTTGGAAAAGCGTGGCTGTCCGGCGATATCCTACACCGGTGGTCAGGTGCGAATTTTGACCGATGACGCTTTTAACAAGGCGCGCATCCTGTCGATTGATTCAGACAATATACATCGCGACCTGAAGGCAGGGCGCGTCGTGGTCGTGGCCGGATTTCAGGGCGTTGATGAGAAAGGTAATATCACCACATTGGGACGCGGTGGCTCTGACACGACCGGAGTTGCCCTGGCGGCAGCGCTAAAGGCCGATGAATGCCAGATTTTTACCGATGTCGATGGGGTTTACACCACGGACCCACGCGTTGTGGCGGATGCTCGTCGTCTAGAAAAGATTACCTTTGAAGAAATGCTGGAAATGGCCAGTCTGGGTTCCAAGGTATTGCAGATTCGTTCGGTTGAATTCGCCGGCAAATACGAAGTGCCGCTGCGGGTTCTGTCATCCTTCGCGGATGGGCCAGGCACTTTAATCACGTCCGAAACCAGAGAGGTTGAACCAGTGGAACAGGCTGTTATTTCGGGTATCGCGTTCAACCGCGATGAAGCACAGTTAACGATCAATGGTGTGCCGGATACGCCTGGCGTCGCATACCAGATTCTGGGGCCGATTTCTGACGCCAATATCGAAGTTGACATGATTGTGCAAAATGTGGGCGCTGACGGCACCACCGATTTCACCTTCACGGTCAATCGTGGCGATTATGAGACGGCACTTGGCTCACTGAAAAAAACCGCCCAGGATCTGGGTGCGCGCGAAGCGTCAGGCAATAACAAGATTGTCAAGATATCCATTGTTGGCGTAGGAATGCGTTCTCATGCAGGCATTGCCAGCCGCATGTTCAGAATCCTTGCCGATGAGGGAATCAATATCCTTATGATCTCGACCTCGGAAATCAAGATTTCGGTGGTTGTTGAAGAAAAATATCTCGAACTGGGTGTGCGTGCCTTGCACGATGGCTTTGGTCTGGCTGAATCAGCCTCTTAATGCAGGGACTGTGCGGCGATATTACTGACGGGCTGTGTTGGCTTAGCACAATAATGTCAGGTAAAATCGGGTCTGTTCGTTAGGAAACGAGCAAATTGGAAGGAGCAGTATTAGGATGCTGCTTGGATGATTGACTTAGTTGGAGAAGTGTAATGCTTATATTAACCAGGCGAGTAGGTGAGACCCTGATGATTGGTGATGAAGTGACGGTCACCGTCCTGGGTGTCAAGGGTAACCAGGTTCGAATCGGTGTTAACGCGCCGCGCGAGGTTGCTGTGCATCGTGAAGAGATTTACGACCGCATCAAGGCCGAGCAAAACCAGGAAAACCTTGGTAATAGCTACTAAGGACTATAGCTGGCAGTTCTGGTTAAGAACCAGGCTGCCAGTTAACGAATGCAGGGAAGAGCGAAAACAACTTTGAGGAATTCAGAAATATTCCTATATTTTGAATGAGCCATTGATTGAGATGGCGGGTGACTTTTTGTCGATAGCAATATGGTTTGCTACGGCATCAACCTAACAACACCCGTACCGTATTTGGAGAGCTGGCCGAGTGGCTGAAGGCGCACCCCTGCTAAGGGTGTATACGTTAATAGCGTATCGAGGGTTCGAATCCCTCGCTCTCCGCCATAATCTAACCCCGCGAAAGCGGGGTTTTTAGTTTTCCGGTTGCTGTGTAGCTGGTTGCATGAACCTTGGCGTCAGGTTGACCGAAACTGTGCCGGGCGGTGTACACAAAACCGAAATCCCCGGTTTATTTTTTGGAATCCCGTCCCAGTTTCTGTGCGGCCTCAATAACCCATAGACCAAGTGCCAGCACCGACACGAAGGCCATGAGTGGTAACACGTAGGCTTCAATCCTGGAACTGCTCGACATGTCAGAGAAATACCACGCGGGTAGGGCGATAGCCAGGATGATCGCTAGTTTTAAAGTCATCGCATTGCAGAAATTCTAGTATCTGTGTGATTCTAGACCTCGTGACCGCGGCTGTCATGGTTTGGCCTAACAATAATTGGCCGGTATCATTCGCGGTATCGGGGCAGATTGAAAAAGCATGACACATAGTCTTGACCATCTCTCACTGAGCGACATCACGATTCGAATCAATGCGGCCGCCAAAGCCACTGCGGATGCGCCCGATATTGATTATGGCGATGACTATATGGATGCCGCCGTTCTGGCGCCGTTGGTGCGGCAGGAGGGTGCCTGGCACTTGTTGTACATTCGTCGTGCCAGGCACGAAGGTGATTACCATAGCGGTCAGGTCGCCTTTGCCGGAGGTAAGCGCGAGCCCGAGGATGTCGACCTGCAAGACACCGCCAAACGTGAGGCGTTTGAGGAAATAGGATTGCAGCCACAAGATATCAATGTGCTCGGAGAACTCGGGCTGCACCATAGTATTAGCCGGTTTCGCATTACCCCAGTGGTTGCTCATGTTCCGTGGCCTTACCCTCTTAAGCTCGAAAGTCGTGAGGTTGCGCGAGCGTTTACAATTCCGCTCACCTGGTTGGCGCAACCATCCAATTACACAATCGAAAACTATCAAACATCCGATTTTGGTTGCATACCCGTCGTTGAATTCCAACGTTTTGACGGTGAACGACTGTGGGGCGCGACGGCGCGCATGACCCTTTCGCTGGTATCTCTATTGCAAAGCTGAGTGATTGTCAAAAATACAGCGCAGCAGCGCTGCCACACAGGGTCATCACGAACAGGAACCACTTGAGCGAGTGCGGATTGGCGGAAATGGCGAATTTCACCCCATGGTGCGCTCCCAGCATCATGCTGATTGCGAGAATCAATCCGGGTATCCATAAAACCTGATCGCGCAGGACAAAAATGACCAGCGCGATGCTGGTAAACCCTAGCGTGCACAGTAATTTGAGTGCGTTAGAGCGCACGAGGTCATAGCGTAGGCTGCCCGCCAGGGCCATTATGAGAACAAATCCAACACCTGCCTGAACAAAGCTGCCATATAACCCGGACAAAAAAAGCATGACCCAGGACGACGGTGTTTCCGCTACACGATTAGGCACAGTACCCGGTTCCGGCATCACCACCGATGGCCGAATCAGTATGATCAATGACATGCTGACCATGGTCACAAGTAGAACCGGTTTGAGATAGTCGACTGGCGCATAAGAAGCCGCCAGCGCGCCGATTACTCCGCCAATGGACAGGGGGATGAAGATGCTGCCGACATCCCCAAGGGGCAGTTTGCCGTGACCGTGAAAGCTCTTGGCACCCCATAAGGTCTGCAAAAATATACCGACACGGTTGGTCGCGTTGGCGACATCAGCTGGCATGCCGAGCACCATTAAAGCGGGTAGTGTCAGGTTGGAGCCGCCCCCTGCCAGGGTGTTGATGATTCCGGCCAGGTAACCGAGGAACAATAAGCCGGCGACCTCTAGAATTTCGAATTCCACCGCTGAAAGCCCCGTTATTGAAAAGGGGATTGTTATCTTTTTGCCAGTAATGTCAAAGCTTTACTGGTCATGGATATCAATTGTTTGAATTGGGAAAATAAATCGGCTGTGATGGGTTGGGGCGCCTGGTGTCGGTCCGCATAGACGACGCCGATTGGCTTGTTACCGATAAAGAGCGACATGGCCATGAAGTTGTCGGTCATGAGGCTGGCCAGCATGTTTGAGGGTAATAATTTCTGATATTGCGCGAGACTGTGCGGGGTAATCCAGATTGCCTGGGGTTTTTGCAGCAAGATTCGAAGTAGCCCAGCTTTATCCAGTTCTACAGTGAACTGACGAAAGCGGCTGTTTTCCTTTAAGCCAAGGCTCATACGATTTTGTAGGTGTTTCTTGTCGGCCGAGAGCATCAACAGGCTTACCCGCGCCAGATGAAGGTCCTGAAACAGCCCTTTCAGACATGCATTCACCAGCCCTGACTGGGTTGATCCAGACTGTTTGGTGAGGGTTCTGATGGTGTTGATAGCATGCTCGAAGGACCCGCTAATCTGCGCTGCAGGGTTGGGTTCCGGTGGGGCCGAGCTCCTCGGTTTGGGGGCGTCCTCGAGTGTATTTTCCGGTGCCGTCGGCGCCTCTTTCAGGTGGCTGCCCCAGTGCGTATCCGTCAGCAGTAACAGCTGGGCGGCAGGTGTCCAGGCCTGTTCGACGTAGCTTTCAGCAGATGCGCTGATCGCGAACTGATGGGTCATGCTGCAAACCCGCTCTTCTGGCATTTGAAAGGTCCTGGCGAAATCCTGCAACGTGAGCATCAACCGAGGGTTGTACCAGCCTCGTTCACTGAGAAGACAGACCCGGCTGCAGTAATGCAGCAGTTGTTCAACGGGGTTATTACGCGGTTTTTCAGATAACGCGGCATTTATGAGTGTTGGCAAATTGAGGGTGTCGCACAGTACTTCGGTCAACTCGTCGAAATGAAATCCGAATTGTTTTGTCTCATCCTGTTGTTCGATACCGCGGACATAGTTCAGATAGTTTTTGAAGTCGTATGCACAGCAGAACATTTCGCCCAGGTAAGCCAATAACGCCGCGACCTTGAACAGTTCGGGTTGTTTGTATCCCAATTGTTGAGCCCATAGCTCGACCTGGCGTTCGTTATGTAAACTGCGCTCAATGAGTTGTTCAAAAATCCACAGCTGATGCTCCTGAGTGAGCGTGTTCTCAGCCCTGGGATGGTTCTCAAACATCATGTGACTGACGTGGTCACCCAGCAGGCTGATAGCAGCCAAGGGTGACTCCACCGGATCCTTACCCGATCCATTGCCGCGATTGGTATTGACCCTGGCCAACAGAGCGAGGGCGAGAGCCGGGTCACGAATCGCAATACGTGCTAAGCGGTCGCTGTGTTTTTGATCCTCTTTAAGCTGCGCAATCTTGTCCAGGTTGACCGATAACGCCGGTATGGTGGCAGAATGGCTTTGCAGCCAGCGTTTTGCTTGTTCAACAGACATGGAGGAGCTTGAGGCGGAGCAGAGTTATTCGTTGTCTTCGCTAAACCGCGCCGCACCCAGTGCGCGCAGCTGTTTGCCATGAACATGTTTGACCAGCAATTCGCGATCGGCTTCATGAATATGTTCGAAGTCGAGCGATATGCGGTAACGCCCA
>JGI11705J14877_10000664_pt1 | contig 21063 bp, 20 predicted proteins | sample Etolaghawater15m_FD_14877 | JGI IMG/M metagenome (IMG submission 14877)
AGGAGTTTTTTCGTGTTGATTATATGGGCATCTGCGGCCTGGATGGCCGCAGCAGAGCCCCCAGGGATGGGTTTATGGCGTCCCATATAATCGACACGAAAAAACTCCGGGTTGTAAAGCTGAGTTTCGATGGTAATCAGGTTTCGATAAGAAACAGACCATAGGTAGCGCGGAGATTGGAAAAGATGGAAACTATTTTACCGTGTCTTTCCTGGTCATGGGTATTGATGGCACATTCCTTGACAATAGTGTAGCCCACTTCTTTTGAAAATTTTCGGAAGTCAGCAAGGGTGATAACCCGGATATTCGGAGTGTCGTACCAGGAATACGGGAGTTCATTGCTTTTCGGGGCCTGCCCTTTGAAGAGAATTTGCAGGCGGATGGAAAAGTGGCTGAAGTTCGGGAAGCTCACGATCACCTGTTTACCGATTCTTGCCAGTGATTTCAGGAGTTCATCCGGTTGATACACCTGCTGCAGGGTCTGGCTGAGAATAACCACGTCAAAACAGCCGTCGGGATAGTCCTGTACTTCATCCCTCAGGTCGCCCTGCAGCACACTCAGGCCACGACCAATACAGGCGGCAGCCTTTTCCTTGTTCTGTTCAATACCGGTTCCCTGGATATTTTTGTGCTGTGTAAGCCAGGCCAGCAGATCTCCACGGCCGCAGCCTAGGTCAAGTACCCGGGCCCCTGGTTTGATCCAGGAAGCGATGATGGAGAGATCGAAGCGGAGTTGTTCAGGAGGGTTCAATGCCATCGAGAAATCCTTCTAAAAGATTGGTGAGTCTGCTGTCCTTGATAAGAAAGGCATCGTGGCCGCAATCGGCTTCAATCTCACAGAAACTGACATCCTGGCCGGTGCGTTTCAGTGCCTGAACCAGCTCCTTGGCCTGATAGGTGGGGTAGAGCCAGTCGGAGGTGTAGGAGATGACCAGAAATTTCGAATGACTGCCCTGTAGATCCTGAAGACTTTCCCTGGTGTTGATCTTGTCTGCAAGATCAAAATAGTCAGCGGCCTTACTAATATAGAGGACGGAATTTGCGTCAAAGCGGGCAGCAAATTTTGAGCCCTGGTAGCGGAGATAGCTCTCCACCTGGAAATTTGCTTCAAAATTAAAGGAAAAGTCTTTGTTATCCTGACGTTTACGGCCAAACTTTCTCCGCATGGCCTCATCCGACAGGTAGGTTACGTGTCCAATCATCCGGGCCACGGCAAGTCCCAGATCAGGTCCCGGATTCTGGTAATAATCTCCTTTATTCCAGTTGGGATCGACCATGATGGCCTGCCGTGCCACTTCATTAAAGGCAATTGCCAGCGCGGAGTGACGCATGGTGGTCGCAATAGGGATGGCTGATTTGACCATCTCCGGGTAACGTACACACCACTCAAGAACCTGCATTCCACCGACCGATCCCCCGATAACGGAATGAAGACGCGTTATTCCAAGGTGATCAAGAACCTGTTTTTGAGAGACTACCATATCCCCTATGGTGACCATCGGAAAATCGAGAGCATAGGGCTTTCCGGTTTTCGGATTTATGGATGAGGGGCCTGTGGACCCCATACAACTGCCCAGGATATTGCAGCAGACAATAAAGTATTTGTCCGTATTGATTCCCTTGCCTGGTCCAACCATGAAGTTCCACCAGCCTGGATTACTTTCCTGTGGATCATCCTCATAAAAGCCTGCCACATGAGAATCTCCTGAAAAGGCATGACAGATAAGAATTGCGTTGTCTCTGGCCTCGTTGAGTTCACCCAGGGTTTCATAGGCAATGGTGATGGGGCTTAAACGTATCCCACTGTCTAAGAGCTGGGAATCTTCCGTCACCTCATAACTGAATGTCTCTTTGCTTACCTTCAACACTTTTCCAGGGCCAGGCTGAGATCAGTGATAATATCATCGATATGTTCAATGCCGATGGACAGACGGATCATGGCGGATGAAATTCCCGATGCTTCAAGCTGTTCTTTGGAGAGTTGGGAGTGCGTAGTAGATGCGGGGTGGATGGCGAGGGATTTTGCATCACCGACATTTGCCAGATGGGAGAACAGTTTCAGCGATTCGATAAACTGTTTTCCTGCGTCACCTCCTCCTTTAATTCCAAAGGTGACCATGCCGCCAAAACCATTTTTAAGGTAATGACTTGCAATGGTATAATTTTCACTGTCCGTAAGTCCCGGATAATTGACCCAGTCTATCTTCTTATGATTTTTCAAAAATTCGGCAACGGCTATTCCATTTTCAGAATGGCGTTCCATACGAAGACTCAAGGTCTCGATTCCCTGCAGCACAGACCAGCAGTTATCGGGAGAAATACAGGCACCCAGGTTNCGTAGAGGGACCAGGCGCATGCGCAGGGCAAAGGCNANGGGATTCATTTCTCCAAGATCGTGACCATAACGAAGTCCGTGATAGGATGCATCGGGTTCGTTAAAGAGGGTGAATTTGGGATCCGTCCAGTCGAATTTCCCGGCATCTGTGACAATACCGCCTATTACAGTGCCATGCCCCCCGATCCATTTGGTGAGGGAATGGATGACAATATCGGCACCATAATCGATGGGACGCAGGAGGCAGGGTGGAGTAAAGGTTGCATCGACGATAAGGGGCAGATTGTACTCCTGGCCAATCTTTGCAACTGCTTCAATATCAGTCATGGTGAGTCCGGGGTTTCCAATGGTCTCACAGTAGAGGACTCTGGTTTTTTCGTTAATTGCTCTTCTAAAGTTTTCGGGATCCTTTGGGTCAATAAGTGTTACCCTGATTCCAAGCTGTGGAAGGATGGAATCAAACTGGGAATAGGTACCGCCATAGAGATTGTTGGCTGCTACAACTTCATCACCGGACTGACAGATGTTGATAATAGAGTAAAAAATTGCGGAAGTCCCTGAGGCCAGGGCGAGAGAGGCAGCCCCTCCTTCGAGGGCGGCCATCCGCTCCTCAAGAACGGCCTGGGTGGGATTGCCGATTCTGGTGTAAATGTTGCCAGGTTCTTTAAGGGCAAAAAGGTTTGCGGCATGCTCGGTATCTTTGAAGAGATAGGAGGCGGTACGATAAATCGGGGTTCCGCAGGAAAGGGTGTCAGTATCAACCTTGCGTCCACTATGCAGTGCTGCCGTTTCAAATTTCATATATTTCCTCCGGTGTGGGTAAACTTTACCTGATCTCTGCTGCGGCCGTCCAGGCTGCAGATGCCCATATAATCAACACGAAACAACTCCTTCTCAGGCGGGTAGGCTGAGGATTAGTGGCAAGCAGCAAACTTTATGAGAAGAGTATCATGTATCTGGAAAACTGCACATGAATTGTGTCGGTCTTCAACAGAACACGGGTATGGTACCACGTTGTGGTTGCTTGAGGCCAGAAGATTTATTGGCAGAAAAAAATTAAAATGGAGGGGGGTTCCGAATAGTTCGATTTATCTTTAAGTTAAAGAATTCCCTAAACTATCATAGTGGTGTTTTCCACTACATGTTGTAGATTGTTCTTGCATGGCACCACAAGTATGGTATATAACCCGTTCAAATAATAATGGGAGAAAACAGCCCTTATTTCTGTTAGTTATTAGCAGCCTTTTCAGCCATTGATACCCTATTTTTTATTCAAATGAGGAAAATATGACCCCTGATCTCACGAAACAGGTATTGACCAAGACCGCAGAAACCGTCCTTGCAAGACGTTACTATTTGAAAGACAGAACCGGAGAGGTCGTTGAAACCTGGGAGACACTATGTAAGAGGGTGAGCAATGCGGTAGCTGAGGTGGATAAGGAGAGTAAACAGTTTGAGGCCTTGCGCGAATCCTATTTTCGAATGATGTATCATCTTGATTTTCTCCCTAACTCTCCATGTCTCATGAATGCTGGAACTGATATAGGTCAGCTCTCTGCCTGTTTTGTTCTGCCGATAGAAGACTCCATGGATGGAATATTTACGGCCATTCGCAATGGGGCACTTGTGCATAAGACAGGTGGCGGAACCGGGTATTCCTTCTCCAGGCTTCGTTCAAGAAATGCCTCTGTTCGCTCAACCCAGGGAGTGGCTTCAGGCCCCCTCTCTTTTGCTGCTGTTTTTGACGCAGCAACCGAAACCATCAAGCAGGGCGGTAAACGCCGCGGTGCGAATATGGGCGTTCTTCGTATTGATCACCCTGATATTATGGATTTTATCAGTGCCAAGGAAAATCAGGATAAGTTTAATAACTTTAATTTCAGTGTGGCCATTACCGATGACTTTATGAAAGCAGTGGAAGAGGGGACGGAATATGCCCTGATTGAACCTTCCACGGGAGAGGTTAGCGAAACCCTCGATGCAAAGGCAGTTTTTGAGAAAATCATTGATCTTGCATGGCATAACGGTGAGCCGGGTGTCCTCTTTATCGATGCTGCTAACAGAGATAACATGACACCGCAGCTTGGGGATTTTGAAGCAACCAACCCCTGTGGCGAGCAGTGGTTACTTCCCTATGAATCCTGTAATTTAGGATCCCTGAATCTTAGTAATTTCGTTAAGAATGGCAAGGTTGATTATAAACGAATGGGGCAGGTTGTTCGGGTTGCCACCTCTTTTCTTGATAATGTGATTGACTGTAATCGATTTCCTATTCCTGAAATTGAGGAAATGACACTCAAGACCCGGAAGATTGGTATGGGGATTATGGGACTGCACGATCTCCTGATTCAGCTTGGACTGCCCTATGGAAGCGAAGAGGGGAGGGCTCAGGCTGCAGAAATAATGAGCTATGTGCGTGAAAAGGCAGAAGAACGTTCCGTGGAACTGGCTGTTGAGAAGGGAGCATTTCCTGCCTATGATGCAAAACTGAATAAATATCCTGCCAGAAGGAATGCTGCACTTACTTCAATTCAGCCAACCGGCACTGTCTCCATGATTGCAGATTGTGCATCCGGCTGTGAGCCCTATTTCTCCATCGTTATGATAAAAAATGTGATGGATGGAGACAGGTTGATCCTCGTTAACAAGCACTTTGAACAGGTTGCGAGAAGAGAGGGGTTTTATTCTGAAAAACTGATGGCAAAGGTTGCCGATTCCGGGACCGTTATCGGCCATGATGAGATTCCTGTGCATTGGCAGGAAGTGTTTCGTACTGCCCAGGATGTTTCACCTGAAGATCATATTAAGATGCAGGGAATTCTTCAGAAAAACGGTGTGGACTCTTCAATTTCCAAGACTATTAATCTGCCCAATCGTGCGACCCGTGAAGAGGTGGAACTTTCCTATATCATGGGGTATAAGCTCGGTTGTAAGGGGCTTACCGTATATCGTGACGGATCAAGGGATCAACAGGTCTTGAACACCAAGGAAAGTGCGCCGGCAGAGAAGACGGCTCTGGTGTCAACAACCGGGGCGAAGAAGATACTTCCGGATACGTTAAGTGCCAAACGTTATCGGGTGAAGGATCAGGATCAGAAGTCTGTGTATATCATTGTCTGCTTCGATGAAAATGAACAGCCCATGGAAGTCTTTGCGAAATTTCCCTTTGATAACCGCGTGGATCTGAAAGACAAGTCAACCATGTGGACAACCACCTGCCGTCTGGTTTCCCTGGCACTTCGTTTCAATATTCCGGCCTCTGAAATTATTAAGCAATTGGATCGTTCAAGTGGACATATGCTTGACCTTCCTGCTCAGTTGAGTAAGTTGTTCAAATCATTTATGGCAGGGACTCAGCATGGATTTGCTTCCACCTGCCCCGAATGTTCAGGGCAGTTGATTTTTGAAGAGGGTTGTGAGACGTGTCATGATTGTGGATATAGTAAGTGCAGCTAATCCTTTTTAAGGATTGTTTTGAAAAAGAAAAAAATGCAGATTGCTTAGTTGAAAACTTTTAACGATGTCGTCGATAGGTTGATATGTAATGGGAAAGATAGGTAGAAATGAACAGTGCCCCTGTGGCAGTGGAAAGAAGTTTAAGCATTGCTGCTTACTAAAGAAGCAGGCTGGAATGGTTCAGAAAAATCCGGAAGCAGCATTTAAGATCTCACTGCTGAATGAGATTGATGGAATTGTCCAGGTGGCGGCGGATAAGAGACAGAAGATTAAGGAACTTGGTGTTTTTATTCTTTTAGCAACGGTTGAGGGAGATGCCTGGTTACTCGAAATAACCGACTCCGACGCAGTACAGCTTGCAAGGGCTGGTGAACCACTTGAAATTCCAATTGATGAAAACTCGGATACCATTGAGATCAACTGGAGCCACACCTATGACCTTAGTAACAAGGAATTTGAACTCACTGCCTACAGTGACAGAACAAAGAGTGTGATGGCTGGTTACCCCGTGAAAGAGATCCGGGCTTCCATCAAGCGCATTAAAAAAAGATTTCCAAGTGAAGTGCTTGAGCAGGTTCATGTCAACCCGGAAGACCATGTCCCTTCCACCCGATAGATCTTGTTGAATTTCGCAGTACGAACAGTCCCCATGGTCATAATCATGGGGACTATTTTTTTTCTCTCTCATCAGAGTGGTGATACGCTCCAGCTGCCAACCTTTCCAGGAGCTGATAAGTTGGCTCATATGACAGCATATGGAGTGCTGGCCCTTACAGTCTTGTGGTTCTATGGAGACAAAGGACTGAAAAATCCGGTCCGGAAGGCATTGGTCGCCGTTCTCTTTTGTCTCTTCTATGGAATCAGTGACGAATTCCATCAATCGTTTATTGCTTTTCGAGACGTGAGTATCTACGATCTGCTTGCAGACACGGCAGGTGCTTTGTGTTCGAGCCTGGTCTGGCTAGTAAATCCAGCGTTGCAGCAAAAAATACTTTCCTTTCAAAATGGCTTGCTCAGCCGTTTTCAGTCCCCATAAGACCATTTTTTACCATTTGGGATGTGATTCCCATATCGAGTTCATCACCATATTCTTTTTTCAGCCTTCCCATCACCTGCCCCATGAGTTTCGGATTTTTCTCCGGCAGCTTTGCAATGAGTGCATCGACGATGGATTGAGTCTCTTCAACGCTCTTGGTCCTGGGGATAAAAACTTCGAGGATAGCGACGGTGTTACCGACATCGATACCGGCATCAATGGACTGATGAGCCATTTTGAGTTCTCTTTTTGCTGCCGCAAGGATATCCTTCTCCTCGGCTTGCCTGTTTCCATCGGCTTTTGCCAGTTTTTGAGCGGCATCGAGGAGCATACCAAGAACAGTGGACTTCTCGGGGTCGTTTTTCTTGGCCAGCATCATCGTTTTTCGTAATTCCTGAATATTCATATTTTTTTATCCCTGTAATAATCTGGCCATATCCTTGGCAAAGTAAGTCAAAATGATATCAGCTCCGGCCCGTTTAATAGAAAGGAGTGTCTCAGCCATCACTTTATCACCATCGATCCATCCTCTTTCGGCGGCAGCTTTGATCATGGCGTATTCGCCACTCACGTGATAGGCAGCGATGGGGAGGTCAAACTCATCCTTTAAGCGACTGATAATGTCAAGATAGGCAACTGCTGGTTTTACCATGAGAATATCAGCACCTTCGTCAACATCCAGTGTGGCTTCACGCAGAGCTTCCCTGACATTTGCAGGATCCATCTGGTAGCTCCTGCGGTCTCCGAACTGAGGCGCGCAGTCGGCGGCATCGCGAAACGGTCCGTAGAACGCTGAAGCATATTTGACGGCATATGACATGATCGGAATCATCTCATAGTTATGTTCGTCAAGGGCAGCCCGTATTTCTGCAACGCGACCGTCCATCATATCAGAAGGCGCAACCATGTCTGCACCTGCCTGTGCGTGTGAGAGTGCTGTTTTTGCCAGAATCTCAAGAGTGGCATCGTTGTCAACTGTATCGCCGATCAGGCATCCGCAATGACCGTGGTCCGTGTATTCACAGAGACAGACATCGGTAATAACAGTGAGCTCAGGAGCCTTGTTTTTCAATTCTTTGATGCCACGCTGAATGATACCGTCTTTTGCATGGGCACCGCTTCCCATGGCATCTTTCTTTTCCGGGAGTCCGAAGAGAATCATGGAGTTGACTCCAAGATCCATACATTCCCGGGCTTCTTTTTGGAGCTGATCGACGCTCAGGCGAAAGACACCAGGCATGGATGGAATTTCTTCCCTTTTGTTTTTTCCGGGTGCAATAAAGACAGGATAGACGAACTGGGCAGGAGAGAGGTGCGTTTCACGAATCAGGGAACGTAGGGATTCGTTTTTGCGAAGACGACGGGGACGGTATTCAGGAAAGACCATTCTGTTACTCCTAACTTGAAATTTGAAGTGATTTTAGTTTTTTGTGAAGATGGCTCCGTTCCATGCCAACCTGTTCGGCTGTCTGTGAAATGTTGCCATCGTTTTGATTTAACTTCTGCTGTAAGTATTCTTTTTCGAAGTACCTTTTGGCTTCCTTAAAGTTCGTGATACCGTAGGGAAGCATGGCTTCGGTGTTGTCAGATGATGTGGCAGGGGTGGCCATGGTTGGGTTGAGAAAGAGGGCTATGTCACCGGCACCGATCGTGTCGGCAGGGCACATGATAGCCATGCGTTCCACAAAATTGCGAAGTTCCCGGACGTTTCCAGGCCAGGAGTGCTGCATCATCACCTTGATGGCATCATCGGAGAACTTCTTATGGCCGAGGCCACGGTTCACTAAGCCTTTCATCAGATCTTCGACGAGGAAGGGGATATCTGCCAGACGGTCACGAAGTGCGGGTACGGTGATTGGCACAACGTTGAGTCTCCAGAAAAGATCGGCCCGGAAATTTCCCCGCTCGATTTCTTCTTCGAGGTTTTTGTTTGTAGCAGCAAGGACGCGGACGTTGACAGAGATGGTTTTGTGACCACCAACACGTTCGAATTTTTGTTCCTGGAGAATTCGCAGGATTTTAGCCTGTGTCTTGAGGCTCATGTCGCCAATTTCATCAAGAAATAAAATTCCTCCGTCTGCCTGGTCGAACTTACCTCGTTTAGAAATGTGGGCACCGGTAAAGGATCCTTTTTCGTGTCCAAAAAGCTCGGATTCTATAAGTTCCTCGGGGATAGCAGCGCAGTTCACCTCAATCATGGGATGGTCAGCCATCCTGGAATGACGATGGATTGCCTGAGCCACCAGTTCCTTGCCGGTGCCATGATCTCCCCGAATGAGAACCCAGGCATCGGTTGGAGCTACTCGCTCAATCTGGAGACGCAGGGCGTTGATAAGGCTGGAGTGTCCTGTGAGTTTGACCACCCTGCTAGTCTTGTCACGGAGGATCTGGTTATCTTTTTCCAGCTGGGAAAAGCGTAATCCATTGGAGATGGCAAGGATGATTTTGTCATAGGAAAGTGGTTTTTCGACAAAATCAAAAGCACCTTTTCGGGTGGCCTGGACAGCTGTTTCAATGGTACCGTGACCGGATATCATTATCACAGGCAGCGAATGACTGGCCTTTATGTTTTCAAGAGCGGTAAGGCCATCCATGTTATCACCAAGCCAGATATCGAGAAGAATGAGGTCAATGTTTTCTTCCTCAAGGATAGCGATACCTTCTTCAGCAGATGCGGCACAGATGGGAGTGAAGCCTTCATCTTCAAGAATATCCGAGAGGGTTTCCCGAATGGAGGCTTCATCATCAATGATAAGAATTCGTTTAGCCATAAAAAAAGAGTACCTGTATATCGGCTTTAGCCCTTCAGTCCTCAGACCCTATACCTGTCTTTTATTTCCCAGGGGTAACTCAATAGTGAATATGGTGCCATGGGGACTGTTGTTCTGCACCCTTATATAGCCACTATGGTCTGATATTATAGTGGAAACAATGGCAAGTCCCAGTCCTGTACCCGTTTTTTTGGTAGAGAAATAGGGTTCAAAAAGTTTAAGTTTTTCATGTTCGTCGATACCTGGGCCTGAGTCACAGACCTGAATGAACACAGATTCTCCATCGTTGCCCAGAGACAGAACAGTATCGACTATACCGCCCTCTGGCAAAACTGCAACAGCATTGTCAAAGAGGTTGATAAAGCAGCGTTTCAACTGTTCAGTATCAAAGCTGAATATTGGTATGGTATCTTTGCATGTGACAGTAAAGGTGATATCCCCATGGGCCTGTTTGTAGAGAAAAAGGGTCTCATTAATCATTGCGATGATATCAGCAGGCGCACGATTGATTTTAGGCATTCTGGCAAATTGTGAGAACTCACTGACCAGGAGTTTGATTTCGTCGACCTGTTTGATAATGGTATTTGTGCACTGGTCGAAAATAGAATTATCTTCCATGAGAATTTCAGGGTAGCGCCTGCGTAATCGCTGGGCTGAGAGTTGAATGGGAGTGAGGGGATTCTTGATTTCGTGAGCAATACGACGGGCGACTTCACGCCAGGCGGCCATGCGCTGCATTTTCTCGAGCTCAGTTAGATTGGCAAAGACGAGAACAAAGCCAAGGGCTTTTCCTTCTTCGTTTTCAAGGCGGGTAAAGGTTACCAGTAGTGAGAAGTTTTCCTTTAAAATGGATATTTTTAGATGTTCACGAACTGATGGCTTGCCGGTGATGGTCAACTCTGTAATAAATTCCTCGATGATGGCTGCATGCTCGGGTGGAAGGACCTGAGAGAATTTTCGCCCGAGAAAGAAATCAGCGGAGATGTTCAGGAGTTTTTCTGCAAAACGATTGATGGTTGTAATTCGACCTTCCTCGTCAAGAGAGATAACTCCGGCCTCAACATTCTGTAGAATGATTTCAGTGTATCGTCTTCTGTCGTCAGACTCCATGGAGCTTTTTTGTAGCGCGTTGTGAGCATCGGCAAGCTTTGCATTGCTGGCGTTGAGGTTTGAGGTCATGGTATTGAAAGAATCCACCAGCAGGCCCATTTCGTCATTGGATTCTTTCTCTAAAACAAAGTCCAAATCGCCATCAGCAACTCTTCTCGTTGCCATGGCCACCTTATCGAGTGGGCCGGTGATACTTTTGGCGATATAGAGCCCAAACCAGATAGCTGAGAAAATGATGAGCAGGGTAACGATCAGAAGAACAATCAATAACCAGAATTTAAAGGGTTGTTTGAGATATTTTAACTGTCGGTAATCTTCGATTCCTTTGGATATGTAATTCAGCCGATCAAGCTGTTCTTTTTTAATGAGCAGGGTTGTTACAAGAAAAACTTCTTCGGTGGGCGCCCAGCTGCAGTGGATATGATTGATACGGCGTACAAGGTCACCGGCTGGTGAGTCCTGAGTTACAAGTTCGCGCTCTTGATTCATTATAACGCGATCAAGTGTTCCCTGCAGAACAGGCGGTATCTTCTGAGTGCTGAGTAGAGGGGAAGACACCGTGAAGATCTTATTGCGCTGATCGGTGATAAGTGAAAAACTCAGTGAGTTTCTGGTATCGTAGGCCTTTAGAAGGATTTCAAGGTTTTTTTCCAGTTCAGTGGGACCAGCGTTTTTTGCATGCATCTGGAGGATGTTTTTTTCCACAGATGCCCCTAAAATATCCACCTCATCCTTTGTTTCGTTAATATAGGATTTTGCGAGGTCAAGGGAATTTTGCAGGGAGATTTCTATATTGGAGTTAAACCAGTAATCCATACTGGTGGAAACAAACTGGAGAGAAATAAAGAAGAGGAGGATCGTGGGTATAAGGGAAAGAGAGATAAAGGATATAACCAGTTTACTCTTTAATTTAGAACCAAGGATGTTTTCTCTGCTCTCAAAGAACAGTTCTGCCAGGTTTCGAAGCACGAGGAAGAGCATAAGAAGAACAAGGATTACATTGAGATTTATTACCCCAAATATAAGGATGTCACTGGAGACCGGAAGGGTTATGTCGGCATTTAAGAGCGAGCTTTCCAGCCAGATAAAAAGGGGAATAAGGCAGAGGCAAATGAAAATTACCCGTCTGATCAACCGCTTTTTCTTCAGCCTCTGGGCTTTAGTGAGTTGTGGCTTTCCGGAATTCTGGAATTCAAACTGCCCTTTCATGTTCTGAATTGATTTATCCATGGATGGTGTTCGGGCGCATGGCTTAGTAGGTGAACTCGATAGTAAACCAGTCTGTTTCCAGATCCCACATGGAAATAAAGGGAATCAGGTAGTGAAGATTCATCGGAAGAGTTTTTTTGAATAACTCAGCCTTGATACGTAATTCATAGGAATTGTCAGGGGAAAGCTTTGAGAGCCGGATAACTCTGAGTCCGTTTATATCATTCATTGCCTGCATGGCCTCATCAAGGCTTTTGTAGGTGAATTTTCTGTTCTTCTGCTCTCCCTGTTCCAACTGATATTCTTCTTTGAGGGTATCGTACTTAAGGGTATGGTTAAACTCCATTGATACAAGCTCTTCGTCGGGCCAGTTCTCTCTGATTCGAAGCAGTTCGATGAAAAATGTAAACTGCATGGGAATCCCGCTGTGAAGAGCCTGCTCAAGTTCGGTTCGATGACTGTTTGTTATTGTACCAAAGAGGAGCAGATGTGTTTTGGAGGTAGTGATTGTTATATCTTTGAATTGTGCCTTTGGAGTGGATTCAGCTTGGACGCCGATCCCAGTGAATAATGTAAGTAACAAAAGAAGTATGATACGGAACAATAGACGAAACATATGGATGATGGGTGTAGGATAGGTATGAGAATATAAGCAAATCAGAGAAAAAGCAAAACTTTCTCCTGCCCTGTTCTGTGTTACATTCCGGTGTTTTGGTAACGGAATAGGGTAACAGAATACTCTTAATTTAATATTTATGTAACCTAAAATCTATTCCTGTTGATTTCTCTTGACAGGATAAGGGGGTGGCACTATCTTGTGCATATGTTCATTAGTGTGTTTGAGTGATAAACCCTGCTATCTATGGAGGATAGCGGAAAAATATAGAAGATGTATTTCCTTCAAAGGAGGACAGTATGAACCGTAATGAAGATCTGTATTGTGTGGAAAGTGAGAAAAGTGTGGCTCAGTTTGTGGCAGATTTCGCCGAGGTAGTTAAAAAAAATGATTTTGTTGTCAATAATTACGACACCATGAACATGAAAGAAACATTTCGGGCGCATGGGGGAACGGTACCCGATGAATTTGATCTCCATATGATGCAGGTTTGCAAGCCAACAAAGGCTGACGGCAGTCTCACTATGAATCCTGAGCGAGCGATATTTATGCCTAAATTCGTAATGGTTTTTTCTAAAGATGGAAAGACTCAGGTGCGTTATTTAAGTTATTCTGCAGATGATATTGCTGCCTTTGTACTTGACGATCCAAAATTCTCCGAATCTGTAGGACAGACTTTCGTCAAAATTCGTTCCATGATTGATGAGGTTAAATAGGAAGCTAACCTTTTCTCTGGAGAAAATGAAATGATGAAAATGCTGAAATTATTACAGAAGAACCTTGTCTACGTGATCCCGGTTGCCATGATACTCGGAGTTATCGGCGGCGGGTATCTTTTTGATGCTAAACCTCTCAAGCAGTTTATTATCCCGATTACTTTCATCATGATCTACCCTATGATGGCTACTCTGAACACAAAAACCATATTTAAGGGTGGAGATTTGAAATTGCAGGTGGTGACTCAGATAATCAATTTTATCTTTGTCCCTATCATTGTGTTTGTCATAGGAAAAATCTTTTTTGCAGGTGCCGATGAGAAATTTGGCTTATGGGCTGTGGGACTGTTTCTTATAGGAGTGCTTCCGGCCTCAGGAATGACAATTTCGTGGACGGGTTTTGCTAAAGGAAACAAGGAAGCAGCCACTAAGATGCTGGTGTTTGGTCTTATTATCGGCTCTCTGGCTGCCCCGGTGTATACGAAAATTTTTATGGGTGCTACGGTGGATGTGGATATGCTGCATATGTTCCAGCAGATCTGTATCTTTGTCTTTGTTCCCATGATTGCCGGTCTGCTTACCCAGAATTATCTGGTTAGAAAACACGGGAAGAAGGCCTGGATGGAGACTTACAAGCCGATGTTTCCACCCTTTTCTGCCCTGGGTGTTTCCATGATTGCCTTCACAGCAATGGCATTGAAGGCAAAAAATATATTAGCTAATCCAGGCGATATACTGACTATTCTTATTCCACTGATTATTTTTTATCTTATTTCTTATATTTTACTGTCACTTATTGGAAAATTCTTTTTCAAAAGAGGTGATGCGATTGCCATGGTTTTTGGTGTGGTTATGAGAGATTTGTCCATTGCTCTGGCAATTGCCATGACTGCATTCAAGGAACAGGGAATGACCATTGCTCTTCTGATATCACTGGCGTATGTTATACAGATTCAATCAGCAGCATGGTATATCAAACTGGTTCCAAAGATATTTGGCCCGGCAGGAAAGGAAGAAGAGTAGACTGAGCAGGTGTTGAGTAGTAGGTGAAATCGCCTTAGTGGCGATTGGTGTTTTGTATAGACTTTTATTAATATTTGAGCCGGAAATACCGGTGATTGAAGGAGAACGCATTATGCGTATAGCAATACCAACGAATAATCCAGGAGGTATGGAAGCCTCCCGTTCCGACCATTTTGGACATTGTGATGTCTTTACCCTGGTGGAAGTGGATGATAATAAAAAAATTACTTCAGTAGAAATGCTGCCCGTGCCGGATCATGGCGCGGGTGGCTGTATGGTTCCTGTGAATTTCCTGAGAGATGCAGGTGTGCAGGCGATCGTTGTGGGTGGAATTGGCGCCAGGCCCATGCAGGGATTTGCTGAAGTCGGGATTGATGTATACTGGGCAGATCGTAATTCCATTCCAGATGCGGCTGCCGTTATGGAGAAATTCTCCGCAGGACAACTTCCCAAGATGAACGCTGATCAGGCCTGTGGCGGCGGGAGTGCCTGTCATCACTAAGGGCTTGTTTTTCATGGATGATGGAGTATAAGGAACATATACTCTTGTAAGGAAACAGCAGAAATAGCTTCTGCTGTTTCCTTTTTTTTCATTTTATTTAGGGGTTTTTCCCGCCTCACCACAGAGACGATATGTCACCAAGACCAAAGAAACTGAGAAAATGCGAAGGAAATTTTTGCGGCCGTGCTTTTAAGCCCACGGGAACACCGTTGTCAAAGCTCGATCAGATTGAACTTTTCCGAGATGAAATGGAAGCTTTGCGATTGTGTGATCGGGAGGGTTTGACTCAGGAAGAAGCCGGTATAAAGATGGGTGTTTCTCGTGGGACTATCCAGCGTATCATCACCATCGCGAGAAGAAAGACGGCGGAAGCAATTTCCGAGGGAAGGGCGTTGATTTTCGTTGATGAGGACGAGCAATAGTATTTGCGGTATGGGCTTTGAGGCTGAAGAAAGGATAGTATCATCACGACCTTCAGTCTCTTTCTTTCTTCAGCCTGAAAACTTGGGTTGTTGCAAAGCCCGCTTTAGACGTTTTCCCTGGTCTTATGGAATTTCACATCGGGCCATTTTTCCATAAAGAAGTTGAGCATCCATTCGTTTTGTGCCAGATAGGTGAGGAATCCTTCCGCATCTGTGGCTAAGGCTCCCTGGTTCTTCTGTTCAAATTCAGCCAGTTTTTTCTTGTCTGCACATTCAACCCAGCGGGCAGCCTGGAAGTCAATGGGTTCGTAGAGCGCCTCCACGCCATACTCATTCTTCAGCCTGGCAACAGTTACCTCAAACTGAAGAACACCCACTGCACCCATGATATATGAGGCACCTATTTGGGGGCGGAAAACCTGGATGGCACCCTCTTCGGCAAGCTGTTGCAGTCCCTTCTGAAGCTGTTTCATCTTCAGCGGGTTCTTGAGAATAATGCGGCGGAAATGCTCCGGAGCAAAGTTCGGGATACCGGTAAATTTCAGGAGTTCTTTCTGGGTAAATGTATCGCCAATCTTGATTGTTCCGTGATTGTGGAGTCCGATAATATCTCCAGGCCACGCCTCTTCCACATTAGCTCTGTCCTGTGCCATAAATATAGTCGCGTTGGAAAGGGTGATGTCTTTGCCAAGTCGATGATGCTTTACCTTCATTCCCCGGACGAATTTACCGGAGCAGATTCTGAAAAATGCGATACGGTCTCGGTGTGCAGGATCCATATTTGCCTGGATCTTAAAAACAAAGCCGGAAAAATCCTCTTCAAAGGGAGATACATCTCTGCTTGCAGCCGCCCGTACATTAGGGGGCGGTGCCATCTCAACAAAGGCATTGAGGAGTTCCTGAACGCCGAAGTTGTTGACCGCAGAGCCAAAAAAAACGGGGGTCTGGCTGGCACTCAGATAATGGTCGTATTCAAACGGATTGGCAGCACCTTCAAGAAGTTCAATATCATCACGGAGATTTTGAGCATCGTGGCTGCCGATTATTTCGTCAAGCCGTGGATCATCCAGTGATTCTATGGTGATACCATCCTGGTCTCTGTTTCCCTGGCCGGCAGTAAAAAGATGGATCTGTTTTTTGTATATATTATATACTCCTTTGAATGTCTTGCCCATACCAATGGGCCAGGACATAGGCGTACACTCAATCTGAAGTTTATTCTCGATGTCTGCCAGAATATCGAGAGGATCCATTCCTTCTCTGTCAAGTTTGTTGATAAAAGTGATAAGGGGTGTGTTGCGCATTCGGCACACCTCCATTAACTTTTCCGTCTGGGCTTCAACGCCCTTGGCTGAATCAATTACCATGATTGCAGAATCAACTGCGGTGAGAACCCGATAGGTATCTTCCGAGAAATCCTGATGTCCTGGGGTGTCAAGGAGATTTACTTCGTAATTGCCATAGGTGAATTTCATCACCGATGTGGTAACGGAGATGCCTCGTTCCTGTTCAATGGCCATCCAGTCGCTGGTGGCATGACGGTCAGCTTTTCTGGATTTCACAGCGCCTGCCATATTGATGGCACCACCATAGAGAAGGAGTTTTTCTGTGAGGGTAGTTTTTCCCGCATCCGGATGGCTGATAATGCCAAAGGTGCGCCTTTTTGCTATTTCCTGTTCCTGCTGTTTGCTCATTGGAAGAATCTGGTTGGAATTATATGGTTTTGTAGTATAAAAAACTGGCGGAATACTGAAGGTGTTTGCTTATTAGTCTATCCGTCTTCCGGTACGAAGGGAGAAGCATAGGCGTTTTTGTCAGGAAAGAAAACTAAAAACGAGTGAAGTATGGAAACAAGTCGAAGAATTCTGGTTACTGGTGGCTGCGGATTTATCGGAGCAAATTTTGTTCGTCTCATTTTAGAGTATTATCCAGAATGGCGTGTTGTTAATCTGGACAAGCTTACCTATGCAGGAAATCTTGAAAACCTGAAAGGTATAGAGGAAGGTGCCCAGTATCGATTTGTTAAAGCTGATATCTGTGATGTGCAAGCCATGGAAGAGTTGTTTGCAGAAGAGCAGATTGATAGTGTGGTCCATTTTGCAGCGGAATCCCATGTGGATAGATCAATTACAGGCCCTGCTGACTTTATTCAGACCAATATTGTCGGTACTTTTTCGCTTCTTGAAGCTGCAAGAAAAACATGGCTTGAAGGCAAGTGGGAGGGCAATGCTCCTCGCTTTCTTCATGTGAGTACCGATGAGGTGTATGGTTCTCTTGGCGATAGTGGTATGTTTACCGAAGCCACACCCTTTGATCCGCGCTCTCCCTATTCAGCATCTAAGGCCTCATCGGATCATCTGGTTAATGCCTATTTTCACACCTATGGCCTCCCGGTAGTGATAACGAACTGTTCAAATAACTACGGCCCCTATCAATTTCCTGAAAAATTGATTCCCCTCGTATTCCACAATTCAATGACTGGAAAAGAATTGCCCATATATGGTGATGGGAAGTACGTCCGTGACTGGCTCTATGTGAAAGACCATTGTGAGGCAATAGTGGAAGTGTTGGTTAAGGGAAAGAACGGTCAATCCTATAATATAGGTGGCAACAATGAAAAACAGAACCTTGAAGTGGTAACACTTATCTGTGATACTCTTGATAAGAAAATTGGACTTCCGCAATCCGGGCAACCGCGTCGCAATCTGATTACATTCGTGAAGGACAGGCCTGGTCATGACAGGCGTTATGCCATCGATGCTTCTTTTATCAAGGAGCAGTTAGGCTGGGAACCCAGGGTTACTTTTGAAGAGGGGGTTGAGAAGACCGTGGACTGGTATCTTGACAATCAGGAATGGGTGAGTTCCGTGATTGATGGTTCCTATCAGAAATATTATGAAAAGATGTATGGTTAATTTATGAAGATTACTGCAACTGCAATCCCCGATGTACTTCTGGTGGAACCGACTGTGTTTGGGGATGACAGAGGTTTTTTTTACGAGAGTTATAATGAACGGAAATGGCAGGAACTGACCGGGATACAGACACGGTTTGTCCAGGACAATCATTCCCGATCTTCTAAAAATGTGCTTCGCGGTATCCATTACCAGATACAGCAGCCACAGGGAAAACTGGTTCGAGTTGTTATCGGGGAGGTTTTTGATGTGGCAGTTGATTTGCGGCAGAGTTCTCCAACATTTGGCCAATGGGTAGGGGAGCATTTAAGTGCCGAAAATAAGAAGAGTCTATGGGTTCCGGAAGGCTTTGGGCACGGTTTCCTTGTACTTTCCGAGGTTGCTGAGTTTCTGTATCGGACCACTGATTTTTATGCTCCGGAACATGAGCGCTGTATTGCCTGGAATGATCCGGATATCGGGATTGACTGGCCTCTGGATGGAGATCCTCTTCTTTCTGAAAAGGATAAAAATGGAGGGAGTCTCAGTACGGCGGAATGGTATATTTGATTTCTTTAGCGACGGTTTAAATTACAGCCATCTACCTGGGTGAATGCCTGGGAAAGATGTTTGAAAAATGTCTTTGCAGCCGCATCTTCCGGGTTGCGTTCCAGTATTTTCTCGTAAATAGTGAACAGTTTTGTCAATACATGGGGGATGTCATCTTCTCCGATGTCACCAAGGATTTCCCAGAGTTTATTCGTGTCTATCATGTGGCTTTGATTCTAACACCATTCAAAGTTGAGGGTATTGTCCAGTGCGTCAACCCGAAGCACTTTCACCTGCACCCGTTGACCAGGCTCGGGCCGATTGATGGCAGGAGTTGGCATGTCAAAGTTCAGAAGAATATCCGTGAGTAGAAGGGATGTTCGTTTGGGCCCGGATTCAAGGGTCAGGGCTGTAAGGGGATGCTCTCTTCTTGTCTCAAGGTATTTCAGTAACCAGTAGCGGTGACGTTGTTGCCGTACACTATTGGCACGGGCAAGCGTTCGGCCAATGACCGAGGTGAAGTCCTTGCACATTTCCTCGGTAAAGCGGATGTCTTGACGTCGTATCAAAGAGTGGAGCTGGTGCTGCATTACCAGATCAAGAAGTCTGCGTATCGGGGAGGTGATCGTCGTGTACTGAGTGACTCCCAGGCCGCTATGGGGCTGGGCATTGATCAGCAGTTCGCCACGTGACAACATCTTTCGTTGCATTGAATTGAGAAAAAGGTCGTTGTCCAATCCTGAAACAACCCTTCTTCGTGGTGGTTTCTGAGCCCTGAATAATCCGGGCGCCATCCTGTCGGCGACATATCTGGCCGCCTGGGTGTTGGCAAGAATCATCATCTCAGATACCAGTGTTCGTGATGGCGTGTCAGTGTCGGCAAGGCTAACCTGGACTTTTGAGCCATCATGGACATGAATATTAACATCGGGAAAGGGGAGAAGCAGGGCCCCTGCATCGAGGCGCCTGTTTCGCAATTTGATACGAAGGTCGTTGAGTATGGCAAGCTCAGGATCGGTTTTGATCATGGTGTCAGCTTCGTCGTAGGTAAGGCGCCTTGCCACTTTTATAATAGATGGGTAGATCCGAATCCTGAGGACTTCAGCTTCATCGGAGAGAAGGATCATAAAACTCATTGCTGCCCGAAACTCTCCTTGAATCAAACTGCAAATTCCCTGGGAAAGATGGCGGGGAAGCATGGGAATCTGACCCTCCGGGAAATAGATGGATGTTCCGCGCTGCATTGCTTCCAGGAAGAGAGGATCTTCGGGGCGTACATAATGGGCAACATCCGAGATGTGCACCCCAACCAGGACGTTGCCATTATCCTGTGCCTCAACAGTGAGGGCATCGTCAAAATCCAGTGTGGTGGAACCATCTATGGTGATGGGTTTCAGGTCGGTGAAATCCTTTCGTGCCGGATCCTGGAAAAGTTTGTCGACTCCCTGCTGGAGCAGCATTTCAGCCTGCTGGATACCAAGCAATGGAAATACCACCGGTAGATCATTGCGAAGCAGAGGGATGTTTTCGTTGGCGTCCCAGATTCCGGCTTTCACCAGAAGATGAAAGGGGTCGTGTGGTCTGTTGAAACCAGCAGCTTTGAGGATTTTTCTGGCAATATCGGCATGTTTGGATTCGGCGCCCGAAAGATAGAAATCACGGATGATTGCAAAACATTCTTTGCCATTTTCATCGATAACAAGATTTTTCCGGGAACTGTTATGAACCTGTTGGAGAAAATCTGCACCCATGCTGATAAGAGTTTGAAGTTTTTCCTCTTTGTCACGCTGCCTTAGCAGTTGCTCTGTTTGCTCTGGACTATGGGCAACGACCTTGCCTTCTTTATATTTAAAATACAACCTGTCAATAAATATTGTGCGTAGAAAGGCAGAAACAATATCGTCGTCAGCGTCCTGACCAAAACTTAGTTCGGCAAGAAAATTCGGCGAAAATGTATCCGAGGGCTCTTCAGAAATAAGTTCCCATATTTCCTCAAGATTGATTTTCTCCATGAGTTGTGTCCGGAGCGTGGCTGTTTCCTGGAGCTGTCTGGTTAATTCTTCTCGGGGAAGTTCAATTGTATGATTTTTCTCTGAACAGTGAACTATTCGGGAGGCAGGAAGGTTCATTTCTCTGCCATTCTGGTTTATGAGTCGCAGGCGTTTAGCTTGAGCATCAATGACATAGGCGCAGAAAAACTTACCTCCATCAAGATATTCTATGAGTTTCCCTGTCGTTGCCACGCGTTGTCGCCTTTTCGTTCAAGTGGTGAAAAAAAGAAGATGTTTTTTGCTAAGATTATTATAGTTACTTTTATTAAAGCATCTGGAGTTTGGAGTTTCATGTTGACGTGACCCAAGATTCAGATCAGATCACACTAACTTGAAAACAATTAAAACTTAACTAAATATTACAAATAAAACG
>JGI11705J14877_10000665_pt1 | contig 21054 bp, 10 predicted proteins | sample Etolaghawater15m_FD_14877 | JGI IMG/M metagenome (IMG submission 14877)
AAAAAGGAGACTGCCGGGGAGGAAAGCGCTTTTGTGACGGGGTCTGCATCCCGAGCCGGGAGTTGAGACCCTGCCTTCGGGTCCGCTGCGTGGAGACCGATGCCGGCAGAATTAAGGAGAAACAGCAGGAGCAGGGTCCTGGCGCTGATTCGGGAGAGACACTTCATGGATCACCTCTTATAGTAAAATTTGACAGCGTTTCCTGAGAGGGCATGTTCGGAGATCCAGAGCAGGAATTCCCCTTCTTCGGTGAGGACCGAGCCGTCATCGAGAGAAAAGGACAGATGGCGGGGATTCAGGCTGAAGCTGACGCGCTGTTCTTCTCCGGGCTGCAGGGAGAGACGCTGAAACGCTTTGAGTTCGCGAACGGGGCGGGTCAGGGAGGCGCTGATATCACGGGTGTAGAGCTGAACCGTCTCAGTGACCGGTCGGGGGCCGATGTTTTTAATAAGGGCGGAGGCTGTGATCGTCTGCTGCAGAGTATCCCTGTCCAGCTGAACGGGGCCGTAGCTGACCTGACTGTAGCTGAGACCGTAGCCGAAGGGAAAGGCGGGGTGCAGGCCGAGATCCAGGTAGTCAGACACATAGCCCTGAGGGTCCACGGGAGTGCCCATAGGATGTTTCCGACTGCGTTTGGGATCGGCGGGACGGCCGGTGTTCTTATGATTGTAATAAATGGGAATCTGTCCCTCGGTGAGGGGAAATGAGATGGCCAGACGGCCGGAAGGTTCCCCGCGTCCCAGCAGGAGATCTGCGGCGGCGGGTCCGCCCATCGTTCCGGGATGAAATGACCAGAGCAGGGCATCGGCATCAGAGGCGATCTGAGGGAGGGTCAGGGGGCGGCCGCTGATGACCAGTACAATGACACGGCGGACATGTCTGCGCACGATATCGAAGAGTTCCTGCTGAGAGCCTGGCAGATCCAGAAAAGCGCGGTTTTTTGCTTCACCGGAGAGGCTTTCCGGTTCCCCGAGGATCAGCAGAGCAGTATCATGGCCTTTGAGCAGTGCCGCGATTTTTTTTTCAGAAAGCTTCTGCTCATCCCTGGCATTTTTCAAAACGGGCTGATAGTCTACTCTTTCAGGGCCGAGGGTCTTCTGCAGAGCCTGCAGGGGCGTCACCGTGTCTTCCGGGCGACCGTCAGGGGCCCAGCATCCCAGCTGATCCGCCGGGGCGTCCGCCATCGGTCCCATCACCAGGAGTGACTTGATCTTTTCCTCCTTCAGGGGCAGAGTGCGGCGCTCATTCTTCAGCAGGACCATGGAGGACAGGGCGGCACGGTAGGCCGTCTGAAGGTGTTTTTCACTGAGCACAGGATCGGAGGATCCGGGAGACCAGCGGCGGTAGGGATCCGCAAAGAGTCCCAGGCTTTCCTTCACACGCAGGATTCTGAGGACGGCTTCATCGATCAGGCTTTCGTTCACTTCTCCCCTTCTGACAAGATCTGCCAGATGCTCCGTATAGGCACGGGTCACCATTTCCATATCGACGCCGGCGAGAGCCGCTTTTCTGCCGGCTTCCTCCATATCTGCGGCAAATCCGTGGGGAATCATCTCCCTGACACTGCCCCAGTCGCTGACCACGAATCCGGGGAACTGCCATTCCTCTTTCAGGACCCGGCGTATGGTGAAGGCATTTCCGGAGGTCGGCACGCCGTTGAGGTCGTTAAAGGCGCTCATGACCGTCAGGGCCCCGCTGTTCACAGCAGCGTGAAAGGGACGCAGATAGACATTCCTCAGTTCATTCACAGCGAGCTGCACGGTATTGTAGTCCCGTCCGCCCTCTGCGGCACCGTAGCCCACATAATGTTTGGCACAGGCGGCAATAGCAGCGGGATGCCTGAGATCTTCACCCTGAAAACCCTGCACCCATGCACGGGCCATCACTTCAGCCAGATAGGGATCCTCTCCGGGAGACTCGGCCACACGTCCCCAGCGCGGGTCCCGGGCAATATCCAGCATCGGTGCAAAGGTCCAGTGAACCCCGTTCCAGGCGGCCTCAGCGGCGGAAACTGCAGCAGCCTCCCTCAGCAGCAGGGAATCCCAGGTGCAGGCCAGACCCAGGGGAATGGGCATGACAGTGCGATAACCGTGGATCACATCCCTGCCGACGATGAGCGGAATGCCCAGCCGGCTGTCCTCAACCGCAATTTTCTGCCACTTTTCAATATCCTGCCGGTTACCAGCGTTCAGGAGCGAGCCAATACGACCGGACCGGATATCCTCAGCCAGCGCCGCTGAACGGAAGGGATTATCCGGGACATTCATCTGCCACATCTGACCGATCTTCTCCTCAAGCGTCATTTTGTCCAGAAGTTCTGCGGGACGATCTGTCTGCGCCGGGAGTTGAGACCCGCTCAGTAAAAGTACTGCGCTCAGGCTGAAGAGCAAAATTCTGAGGCTGCTACGGCAAATCATTTTTGATTCCATCGGTTTAGGCTGTTAAATAACAGGGGTTTCGGTCTGTGGGTCACTGCAGATAGGAGAACTTGAGCACCCTGTGGCTTTCGTTGAAGCGGATGCGGTAGAAATACACACCGGAGGCCAGGTCGGCCACGCTTGCCCCGCTGATCAGATGCTCGCCGATATTCAGTTCGCTGCGGTAGAGAGTGTCGAGACGGCGTCCCAGAATATCATAGAGTTCCACATGCAGGAATCCGTCCACGAGCGAAGTGATATAGAGATCCGGGACCGTGACGGCCGGATTCGGGAAAGGCGGACGTATCATCAGACCGGTGGGCCCCTCTTCGGCTCCGGTGGCCTTGACCAGAGTGAAATCCAGGCTGTGGAGATTGATACCGCCGCTTGGAAAGGAAATTTTCAGACTGCGTTCCCCGCCAGCCAGAGTGATATCCTTCACGACCGTCTGCCAGTCCTCCCAGCCGCCTGTGGAGGGCAGGGTGGTCATCAGAAGCTGTTCGCCTGCATCCTCAACCCTCAGCGCAGCACCATTGGCCTCGCCAGAGGAATAGCTTATGCGCACAGAGTATTCACCCGGTGTGAGGACCCTGCTCGTGATCTGTATCCATTCACCGGCCTCGGTCCATCCCACATACCATGGAAAGGCGGGAAAGGCATCTGTCCGACCGATATCCACGGCATCATTGCGATAGTACCAGCCCTGATTCCAGGCGCTATAGTTACCGGTGCTAACGTGGTAATTGGCATACACCTGATCGTAATAGGCCCTGTTCAGAGTTCCCAGATCAAAATTTGCGGCATAGATCTTCCCGGGAATGACCGTGTGGATAAAGGGAATGGTCTCATCGCTGTCCAGCTGCCTGCCGAGGGCATCCGCCACATCCTTCTGATAGCGGCAGCGGGAGGAATTGGAGGACTCGGCCAGGTCGATAAGGACAGAGCGGGCTGTTTCCGCATCGGGGCGGTTCCCGTTTCCCTGCCAGTAGTCCAGGATCGCCTGATAGCCGTCTGTCATGGGAATGGAATAGATCCCAGACAGGTTATCGATCTTCTTCATGGGCCACCAGGCCCAGCCGATATCGTGGGTTTCAAAGAGTTTGATCGCCTCGGTGAACCACTGATTGCTGTTCTCCCCTGCCTCACCCATCCAGATGGGCCGCTGCGTCTGTTCACGCAGATCCAGCACGTACTGAATGGCGCCCTGGTCGTTGTGACTCCAGTATTTGTGAAAGGAATAGACCATATTATCATCCCAGGGATTACGCAGGCCGGTAAAGTCATTGGCAAACCAGTTGCCTTCGATATAGATGATGTGATTCTTATCCACGGCGCGGATGGCATTGGTCACCTGTCCGTAGAGCGCCAGCATGAGAGTATTTCCGGGAATATCCCAGTTCGTCTCGTTCAGCAGATCATAGCCGCCGATCCATTCTTCATTCTTGTAACGGTCAGCCAGCCGTCCCCAGAGGGCTGCCATTTTACGCCGGTTCTCCGCACTTTCCCAGAGAGAGGGTTTGGAGGGGTCATAGTCTGAGATATTGCTGTCCTTTCCCTGGCCTCCGGGGGCGCCGTGCAGGTCGAGGATGAGATACATTTCGTTGGCCTCACACCAGTTGAGGAGGGTATCGGTATAGGCAAAACCGTGTTCCAGCCAGGTGTCCACGCCGCTGATGGGCTCCTCTTCGATGGGCAGAGTGTACATCTTGTAGTGCATCGGAAGCCGGACGGAATTAAAGCCCCAGGCTTTCAGGGAATCGATGTCCTGCCGTGTCACATGGTTGTCCCACCATGCCCTGAAGAATTCATCTTTGCCGTCCTCACCGATGAGATCTGCGATCTTCGCCTCCAGTTCATGCTGCGTGCCTGCAAAACCCGCCGTTTTCATCATATAACCTTCCATGAGCATCCAGCCGCCCAGACCCATGCCGCGGAGGATGACCTCATTTCCGTCGCTGTCCACGATCCTTGTACCATCCACCCGGAGAAAGGCAGATGCCGGCACAGCAAGGCTGAGGGTTATAAAAATTGATAGAAATGCCATGTTGATTCGCTTATACATTCCTGTTCCTTATTTTTCGATATGTTCAATGATCAGACCATTCAGAAGCGCCCCGGAAAAAGCAAATTCGTAGAGATAGAGATCCAGGCTGAGATCGCGGACCTCCAGCGGCCCGGACCTGAGCAGATAAGCACTGTCCCTGCCGGCTTCTCTATAGATGTCCAGAGCATCGGCGATCATTTCATCCTCGGCATAAAGCTGAAAAACCCGCTGCCCCTCTTTGTTGTACAGATGTTCGGAGAAGAGGCAGGTCACCTTGTACAGGCCGTTCGGCAGTGAAATGCGCAGACTCAGAATATCATTGAGTCCTGACTGCATGACAGCTGCGGGTACATGTTCAGGAAGCCCGGCCACAGAGGCATCGTGCATAAAGGGATCGCCGCTGGGAGAATAAATCATCACAGCGGGATCACCGGAGGAGGCTACCCAATCCTCAACAGNCTCCCCACCCACATTAATCTTGAGTGGAAATCGTGGATGCATGGAGGGAATTCTATTCAGACGGATCCTGTCATCCATGGAGTTGCCCTGCATATCGCTGAGGGCCGACAGATCAAGCTTGAGCTTTGATCTCTGACGATTGAGCTGCAGAACAAGACGGCTGTGCTGGGGCTGGTAGTCCACGGCAGCGATGCTTAAACCATTCTGCCGGCGATCGATGTTTTCCAGAGCAGCGGGATCGAGAGCTTCAGACAGCTTGAGTACAAGATCATTTCCAATGAAACGGGCATTCAGGATCTGCGGGCCTGAATTGTCCGTGAGGCCAAGGAACTCTTCGTGGCTGTCTGTCATACAGAGAATCATTTTTCCATCTTTGAAGACCACATTTTCCGGATTAAAGTCCACATTATTCTCATCCCAGGTATGGGTGGCCATGGACCAGCGCTGCGGATCATGGGCATCAAAATCATCTCTCCATCGCTGGGTGAAATTATTTCCGCTGCCCTCATTGCCTGTTCCCGGCGTGTAATCGGCGATTGTCACCCAGTCATAATAAAAAAATACAGGAAGCTGTCTTCTGTCAAAGGGACCTGCCCAGCTCACATCAGAAGGCTGCCAGACATTCATCATCAACTTGCATTCCTTATCCATCTGCGCAATATGTTCACCGGTCTGACGGTGCACTTCCACATCGTCAATAAACCATGCGACATAGTCCGGAGTCCACTCAAATGCGTAGTCATGGTAGTTGAGGTGATGGCTGTAACTCACTGGTATATGAGCCACATGCAGTGCTTTACCTGAAGTGATCGTATTGATCTGAATTTCCCGGGGGAAGGCACCCATGAGCTCGAAATCGATCTCTGTCCAGTTTTTGATCCATTCGGGATCATCGGTGTGAAAGGTAAAAAGAGAACTCAGAGTGCCGGACACATCGGCCCCTTTCATGCGCACCTCGAAGCGTCCGTAGAGAAAATCCTCCACCGTTCGGTATTCCGCTCCGGCGATACTTTTCCGGGCAGACAGAGTGCCGGCTGTCAGGCATAACAGAAGAATGAACAAAGGCATTTTTTTCATCATAGCAGGCAGATCCTCCAGTAAAAACGGGTCATTTATTCAGTCTCAACTCCCTGATGCGCTGTATTTCGGACAGGATCAGGGGCAGGCTCGGTTCGATCATGCCATGTCCGTAGCCGTCCAGCTCCATGATGCGGGTATCCTTATGTCCCGCCACTTTCATCATGCGCATCATATAGGCGTTCTCCTCATAGCGCCCAAGCAATTCCAGTTCCCTATCCCCTGTGATCAGAAGCAGAGGCGGTGCATCGGGACGGACATGAAACAGAGGTGCCAGTTCGTCAACGACCGGCTGTTCTCCCGGAATGCCTCTTTCCTCCCTCACGGTGAAATGCGTGATGGTATGCCCGCTGAGGGGGATCAGACCGGCAATGCGGTCAGCGTTGAGGCCATGGGCCTGCAGGTAGCTTTTATCCAGTCCGACCATAGAGGTCAGGTAGCCCCCGGCGCTGTGTCCTGACACAAAGATCAGATCAGGGTCGCCGTTGAACTTCTGAATATTCTGGAAGACCCAGGCCACGGCTGTAGCGGCATCTTCAATATAAACAGGAGCTTTCACCTGAGGATAGAGTCTGTATTTGACAGCCACGACTGCAATCCCGCGATGTTTCAGGCCTTCGGGAATAAATTTATCACCGGCGGTGAGGCCGCCGCCGTGGAACCAGATAAGCGTAGGATAGTCCAGGGCATTTTTCGGATAGTAGATATCGAGAACACACTGCCGGGCGATATAGGGATCTGATTCCCGTAAAGAGTCTGGAACGTAGGGGACATCAGACAAGAGGCGGTATTTGAAGTCCTCTGCATCTGCGGCCGTAAAGAGCAGCAAGATTAAAAGCAGCTGTTTTAATTGATGTACAATCGGTCGGTCTGTTCTGTTCTCAGTCATTTAGCGAGGCCTCTCATTCGTTTTTATCCGCCTGAGCAATTCAGCAGCATATCGGTGGTCGGGATGGTTTTTCTGGATCTCCTCCAGCATCAATGTCGCTTTCCCGGGTTCATTCATCTGTATCAGGAGTTCTGACAGAAACAGTGCGGAGTGCAGTTCCTGCCCAGGACTCAGATCGGAAGCCCTCAGTGAGCGGCCGACAGCAGTGTAGGCTTCACGCAGCCGCAGATCCTGCATGAAGGCGAGGGCCTGCCTGTAGTACAGCTCTCCCCTGTTACCCAATCCGTACTTCAGAGCNTGGTCCGCAAGTCTGATCAGCCGTTCAGGATCCCCCTTGTTTTCATAGAATGTGAGGAGGGGCTGAAGTACAGANTTATTATCAGGATAGACACGAAGCAGGATCTCCATCTCTCTGACAGCATTTTCGGCATCCTTTGATTCGATATAATAGTTGCTGAGATCGCTGTGGGCTCTACCCCAGATATGATGATCTGTAAGGTAGGACAGTGCAATGGAATCAAGCACCGGCCCGGCAGGCCCTCTTCCGCTGTCCGGCTGCAGCTCATGTTCCTGATTCCCGATAAGACCGGTCATCAGAAGAGGCTGCAGACGCAGATCTCCGATCCTTCGGTCCAGCTCAGAGATAAAGCGCGGCGGATTCATTTCAGGTAAAGTCCTGTCCGCAAGGCCGCATACATCGTGTTCGATCATAGTCTGCAGGATCCGGTGAGCCATCAGATGGTATCCTTCCGGCAGCGGATGCAGATGATCACAGAATAAGGATCTGCCCGGCAGCTGTCCCGGTGAGGCAGTACGGAAGGCGGAGTCCATTCTGACGAGAGGAAGGCTGAAATCGTCTGCCAGCTTCTGAATTGAATGATTTATGGAGGAGGGCGCTCTGAATGGCACTGCGTCCATATCCTTCGCCTGATTAAGAAGCTCATACGCCTCACTGAAGCTGTTTTCAGCAGCGAAGGCCTTTCCGAGCAGGAAGAGGGAATCTGCGGAGGAGCCCGACTGCCTGTGCAGGGGCGGCTGATCAGCGATATTTGAGACCAGCTCTGAAACCATCAGCGGAACGGCCTCCTTTTCGCACTTTTGCGCAATACGGCTCAGGTTTACATAGAGGTTGCGGCCAGCCTGCTCCACATTCCTGCTCCCCGGCGCAAGCTGCCGACCGGCGAACATCACTTCCATCAGAGTCTGTTCAGGTCCGTCAGACCCTTCTGTTCCCATTGATCTCACGAGAGTACGCAGAGACCGAAAAAGAGCGGAACGGTCCAGCATGAAAGACATGCGGGTCAGAGAAGCCTGCAGGGCCGGCACAGCAGTGGACGCTGTTCCGAAGACACCGTAGATCTCATTGTGCCCGGCGTAGATCACAATGAGATCAGGCTGCAGAGCCAGTACCTCATCGATCATATCGAGGAGCACAAAGGATGAGACGGCACTGATACCGAGATTGAGCACTTCCACCTTTCTCTCCTCGACTGTCTCGTCCAGAAGATATTGGAGCTGAGCAGGAAAGGGCACGTTCATCTCGTAAGGGAATCCGGCAGTACTGCTGCCTCCCATGCAGACGATCCTCAGGGCAGAATCAGAGGGTTCAGATGAGAATTTTGCAGGGTAGAGATTCGGCAGAGGCACTTTATTCGGGTTGAAATAGCGTTCAGCAATCTGAGAATTGACGACAATTTTACCAGGCAGGGAATCATCCCGAAGAAAGAGTGGCGGTCGCTGCAGACCCGGCAGAAAGCGCAGAAAGATCTCCAGGAATAGAAGAAGGAGGACGGGCAGAAGGATCAGGATAAACCTGAATAATCTATTTTGACCTGCGGCTTTTTTCTTATTCATTAATGTGCATCCAGGCTATTTGATGAGGAGCAGCTTCTTTACTTCCTGTTGAGGGTGGCGGCCGTGACTGTCTGAGATATGCAGAAAATATACGCCCGAAGCGGATTGCAGGGTGAGAGGCATTCGGTGTGTTCCTGCTGACAGTTCCCCCGTCGCTGCTGTCATGAGCACTCTGCCGTTCAGATCAAGTACCCGAATGTTCAAATTCCTTTGCTCCAGCAGGCTGAACTGTATCTGTACGGTGCTGTTGAAGGGATTTGGATAAAGATCCTGAAGAACAAAACTTTTGGGAGACAGCGGAGTCCTTCGACCCACAGACGTGACGGAGAGCTGCTGCAGTTCCAGAGCGGACAGGGACGGGACATCGGCCTTTGCGGCGAAATGCAGGTCCAGGAGGCCGTTCTCAACCGTAAACGCTCCTGTTTCCAGGGTCAGAGCGGTGAATTTTCCACCCTCCTCGACCATGTCCACATTTTCAAACATCAGATCACCGTTGACGCTGATATCCATGACACGCCGGCCTGCGTCATTCCAGTAGTGTTCATTCATGTGCAGTTTCAGACTGTATTCCCCGTCAGGAACTCTAATCCTGTAGCCGACCATACTGTAACGAAAAGACTGAAAAATCGGATCCTCATCCGTATTCTCAACGGCGTTGGAATGACTTCCGTCGATTCCACCCAGCGCACCGTACTCTGATACGGGACCCCATTCCATTCCTGGCAGAAAATCACCCCATGCCTCGCCCCCAATGTTGATCTTCAGGGGATAGACCCAATCCGGAGCGGACATGATCTTCACAAAACGTGATGTCACTGCATTCGGAGTCTCACTCAGGTCCTTGACATTGGCTGCGAGGATCTGATTGTCGGCTGCTGGATCAAAATTCTCAAGGTCCATCAGAAGAGTACGGTCATCGGGCTGCAATGCCAGGGAAACAAGATCTGCTCCCCCGCGGAAAATGTAATTATCGGGATTCTCTGCGCTCTCTTTCTCAACCTGTTCAGAGAAGAGGAGTTTCACGACTCCTCTGTTCCATGAAGCCTCCAGGACCTTGGGTGCCTGTTTGTCAGTGTAGCCGGTATTTATGGGATCTGTCAGACAGAGAACCATTTTCCCATCGCGGAAAACAATGTTCTCCGGTATAAACTCACTGTTATTTCCGATCCAGGTGTGGGTGGCCTTCTGCCAGCGCTCAGTATCCCAGGAATCAAAGTCATCCCGCCACAGCACTGTAAAGTTATTATCCGTGCCGGTATTTCCTTCACCGGGTGTGTACGCCGCGTAGCTGACCCAGTCATAATAGGCAAAGAAAGGCAGCTGACCCTCATCCAGGACTCCCACCCAGTCACGGTAGGCCGGCGGCCAGATATTCATCATGATCTTCTGCGGCAGATTCAGGCCCTCAATATGTTCACCTGTCTGCCGATGGGCCTCCTCACCGTCGATGAACCAGGCAACATAGTCCGGTGTCCATTCAAAGACATACGTATGGTAGTCAGCAGAGGGATCGAAACTCACATACTTGTGATATTCATGATTGATCCTTCCCCGTGTGATGGGATTGAACTGCACATCATTATCGTAGCGGCCGAGAATTTCGATGTCGATCTCGTTCCATACGGCCTCTCCACTGTCACCCAGCTCGTGGTAAGTAAAAAAGGTGGAAGTCTGTCCGGGTCCGATGGACGACTTGAAATTCACCTCAAAGCGCCCGTAGGTGAACGTTTCGATCGTACGGTATTCCGCACCGCGATAATCCTTGGCTGAGAGCTTTGCGGCCGCCGGCAGAATAAAAAGCAGCAGACAGAGCAGAGGCAGCCGGGACAGCCATTTCAGCAGATGCGACGCTGAGGCCATCACAGACTGAGCTGATACGAGAGAACTGGATACAGGCTGTCGTGTCACAACAAACTCCTTCCTAAAAAAATGGTCCGGTACTGCAGGAGCGGTGCCGGACCAGAATTTATGAACGATACAGCGGATCAGAAACCGGAAACGATACCGAAGGTATATACCTCAATATTTCCGAGAATATCCATGGAGCGCATGGCATAGTCAGCCCGTAATTTGGAATTGCCAAGCAGATTGATCTCCATGCCGCCTCCGAAGGTGGAGCCGTAGATGGATTCATCCATGTACAGACCTTTGTATCCTGCCCGGGCATAGAGAGAACCGGCAGCACCGAGTTTGAGCTGATATTCCGCCCCGAGATTGACAGACTCGCTGTTGTTATTGGGATGCAGTGCGTCGGCGGCCAGAGTCAGAGACATAAGCCGGTTGTTGATGGGTACGATGGAAGCTCCGATCCTGAAGATCAGAGGGAGTTCCCAGGAACTCATTTTAAACTGGCCGGGGACATCTTTGAAGTTACCGTATTCATCAGCAAGGATATCAATGGGGAAAATCCCGTCGATGCCGTCGTAGCGGATACGTGTTCCATAGTTGGAGATGCTCATACCGATACGGATGCCGTCCTCCACCCTTCCGCTGAAGCTGAAGAAACCTGTATTGACGAGGGCTCCCATATCCACCGCAGCGGCACTGGCCTTCATGTGCCACATCTGGCTGGAAATATACTTCAGATTTGCACCGAAACTGAACCATTGCACGAGTTTGCGGGAGAAGCCCAGACTGAAAGCGTATTCCGAGGCGGTATAGAGTTCACCTGTTCCGTCCTGCAGATCCAGAGAGGTGACAGGTATATCACCGTAGTCAATATTGAGAATAGATGCGGAAATGGTTCCGATGCCGGGCAGCACATAGGCAGCGGCAAAGGCGGTATTCTCAATATCCACAAGCCAGGGCTGATTCATAAAGAGGAACTCACTGCCTTCGAGGTGGGCGAGACCGGCCGGATTCCAGTAGGTGGAGGACATGCGTCCGGGAATGGACACAAAGGCATCCCCCATGGCGAGTCCGTCACTGCCCACACCGTTCTCAAGGAAATTGCAGGCGGTGGTTCCCACGCGGTAGGGCTTCTGAGCCATCAGGCTTCCGGCCAGAAGCAGCAGAATGATGAACTGAGTGTATTTCAATGTTTTGAACATGATCTTTCCTTCATTTTCTTAACTGTATTTCATGACCGGTCATTTGATAATGGAGAATTTACCCATTTTCTCTTTGCCAGTGGCTTCGGCCTTGACGTGGTAAAGGTACATACCGGCAGCCACTTCCAGGTCTTCGCGGGTTTTCAGATCCCAGTGTGCCGTTCCGTTATCCGCCACATTATTCACCACGATCTCATCGACAAACACACCGGAGACCGTGAAGATCTTGATCGTGCACTGTGAGGGCAGATGAGTAAAGAGAATACGGCGGCGCTGATTCAGGAAGGAATTCAGAACAGACGTTTCCATAGCGTTGGTGGCAATATAGGGATTGGGCACAACCTTGATATTCTCCATTCCGTCGTTCAGAGCTTCTGTATTCAGGCTGTCAAAACGGTTGATGCGGAAGCGCAGAGTGTCGGTATGCCAGAAGGGCCGACTGAAAGAGACACGGTAGGCATCACCGGATTCCGGCAGATTGGCAGGGTTTCCGGCAGCATAGGAAAAATCGACCATCAGGACCGTACCGGCCCAGCTGTCAGTCGTATCCACGACACCGAAATAGACCTTGTCCACCAGAACATCGAACTGTCCGTTCTTATTCACATCGTAGACAACGGCATCCAGAACCTCATAATTTCCGCTGCTGTCNAGAACACTCTTATTCAGCACCTTGATATGTATGTCCTGGGCATTGAGGAGATTGCGGCTGACCGTGGCCCCGTTTTCATCCTGAATACGTCGGACCAGACCACGGCCTGTGTAGAGGACTTCGGTTGTATCACCGAAGAGAATATCGTATTCCCAGGGGAACATAGGTCCTTCGACGGGAGTGACGGCCACGCGGGCACCGCCATCACCGGTGACCCAGCCGCTTTCGCGGAAATTCACTTCGGGTGTGATCACAGGTACGGAGACATTCAGTCTGAGACCGTCGAATACATCCGTCCGGATGGCATCCCTGGGATTGATATAATGGGCTGAGAGACTGTCACTCAGCAGGATGTTCGTTCCGCTGAACTTCGTGCTGTTCTCCTGATAGAGGACAGCTTTGGTAACGGAATCCAGAACCTTCACACCGCTGTTGGTGTATTTCAGACCGTAGGCATAGTCTTCGACGACATCGACAGTATCGATATCGAAGACAACCTCATAGATCTTATCTACATCGAGGGCTTTATTGGCCAGGATCTCCGGGACGACTGAGCCGCTGCCCAGGAGTTCATCTTCGGAAGTTAGCATTTCAATCTCATCGGGCACATAGCCGAGAGCCGTCTGGAAGGGCGTGACCACCTGCACATTCTTGGAGGTGGCAATAATCTCTTCCGATTCATCAAGCTCGATGATGATATTGTTTTCCGAGGGTGCGATTCCCGGACCGATATGAGGGGCACCGTAGTCATAGGCTACGATGGCGTAGTAATAGGTGCGTCCGTTCTGCACATTTTCGTCGATAAAGTAGTGGCGGATGCCGCTGTCGGTACCGAGATAATACCCCATACCGTTCACCATTCCAAAATCTGTAAAACCGAAGCGGTCATCCTTGATGTCACATTGGAAGATGGGTTTCTTGATAACCTTATCACCATAGCCGTCGGTGATGAGCTCAGCATCCTGCATTTTCTTGTCAGTGGCCCGATAGACCTTAAAGCCTTCGAAGTCGTTGATATTGCCCAGGAAGGGGTCACGGGTCTTGGTATCGGCCATGTCATCCCATGTCAGGATGACCTGACCGTCACCGGGAGTTGCGGTGAGAGTAGGCATGTGGGGAGGCTGGGCAAAGCGGTAATCCTTTTCATAGATAACCTGAACAATGCGTTTCTTCTCGAAAAGAGAGGGTGCAGCGTAATCATTTTCCTCAGTCAGACCTTCCAGAGGATCGAAGGAAAAGAGCATGGACATGGAAATACGCTCTGTGCGCCCGGCGTCCAGAATAAAGGGACCTGATGCAAAGGTTTCGATCAGGTTTGAACGGTCAGCAAAATGCACCTGAAGTGAATCACCACCGATGAGATCCCACATGGACCGGTCGTTTCGGAACCAGTTGGTGTAGGGCGGTACATGATTAGGCACCCGGAAGAGCCGGAAAGTGGTCAGACCGATCATATCGGACTCAGAAACGTCTGTTGCGGCGAAATTGGGTTCGCAGCCGATGCCTTCTGCGAAATCAGGCATGTGGTTGCATTCACCCTGATCGGGAGCGGTATAGTTCAGATCTCCGGGTCCGACACCGTCGAGCCCCAGATCATCGCCGGGGTTTTCGCCGAGATCGTAGACACCATTGCCGTTGAGGTCCTCCCCATCCTGCCAGTCGCCGTCCTCATCGCCGGACCAGTGTTCCTGGAGATCTTCGAGTTTCAGATTGTAAAAAGACAGAAAGGCGTCCAGATCAGCAATGCCGTCGGTGGGTCCGATCAGAGTACCGGCGCCGTTGTCTCTTTTTTCATCGATGAGACCATCCTGATCGTTGTCCTGAAAATCATTGGGTTTACCGGGGCTTTCCAGATAGGCGAAGCCCATGAGGCCGGTGGGAAGACCGCCGCCGCCGATGCCGTCCACATCCCAGGAATAGCTGAGATCCTGTATCTCATCGAAGTAACCCAGGTCATCATCGGGATTGTTACCGCCGATGGCGTTGTCAACCCAGTAGCCGAAGACCACATCGGCCAGGGTGTAATCAGAAATATTGGCAATATTGTATTCCCAGAAAATGGCATCTCTGGCCTGAGGGTTGTTCCACTGGAAACCGCGCTGTTCCACGCGGATACCGATACCGCCCCAGGGATCGCCCTTCTGCTTGGTGACCTTGCTGCCGAAGCGGGCGTTGTCGCCGATATAGACACCGGGGCGCGGGAAGTAGCGGGTTGAGGAGGATGGGCGCAGAATATATTCCTGATCCTGGGCATCATTGGCAACAAAAAACGATTCGAGATCAGCATAGATCACACCGCGTCCGAAGCGGCCGTTCCATTCACCGGGCCACTTGAGTGGGTCTGTATTGGAGGAAGGCCAGCCGGCGGTAGGCCAGGAATCGGGCCTGTTGCTCATGGCAGGATTCTCACTGAATTCATTGAAGTAACCGTAAGCGGGATAGAATCCCCATTCCACTGTACCGGTGGGGTCGCGGTCCATTTCCTCCCGGTAGCTTGTCTGCAGGAAGAACAGCGTATCAAGATTTCCCTGTGCAGCGAGGGTGAGAGCCGTGGCGGGATCCGTGACAGGAATACTGTCGCCTTTGACGACAAAAACCCGGGCACCGACCAGAAGACCGATACCGTCGGTCATGGCAGACCCTTCGTAATTGTCAGGCCAGCGGCTCCACTGTGAGGGATCGGAATCGCCGTCGAACCAGTTGGAGAGTTCGGTTGAATTTCGGAAGAACAGGTGGACCCTGTTTCCGTTCATTTTTGCATCTCTTTCTGCGGACGGATCGCCTGCCGGATCAGCGGGTCCTTCGTAGACCTTAGCCTGTCCGAAGAGAGGTGCCGCAGCGAGTACGGCCAGAACAGGGATCATCAGATATAATTTTCTTATCATCATTTTACTCCAGGGTAAATTTCGGTTCAGGTCCTGCATTCAGCTCAGAAATCGAATCCGAGTTCAACTTTCACACGTCGGGGAGCTGAGTACATGGCGGGATTCTGATAGGTGTCACTGTACTCATTGAAGTTGCTCCGATGCCCCAGGATATCGCTTTCCCTGACGATCGCGGTATAGGCCCGTCCCGTGGTGGCATTGACCCAGTTCTCGTTGCGGGTATCCAGCAGATTGTAGACAGCCACCGTCAGTCTCAGTTTAAAATCACCTGAAACAGGGATATTGAAATAACTGTTCAGATCGACGGAGGCGCCGCTGGGCTGCCAGGCATTATTGGAATACAGATTAACCCTGCTGAGGGGTGACTCTGAGATGGGAGCCCAGGTATAGGGCGTTCCGGAGTTATAGTATGCAATCAGCGTAGCGCCGTAAACGGGCGTATTATAGCCCAGTGAGATATTGAAGGTATGCCTCTGATCCCAGCTCATCGGAATCAGAACCGGGATAGGATCCATGCTTGCACCGGCGCGGCTGAAGGAGGACGTGGGATTGTCGGCAATACCACGGGTGTACTGCAGCGTGTAGTTCATCATGGCAGAAAGACTGTTCATGAAGAAATTGTACTTCAGCTCAAGGCCGCGCACATTGCCGTAGTCCTTATTTGTATAGAGACCGTATTTCGTCTGGTTGAAGGTGTAGATCACCTGAGTGGAGAGCAGATCATAGATGTCTCGGTAGAAGAGAGCGACATCAAAGTCCATATTATCGTTGATCTGCTGCCAGAGACCCACTTCATACTGAACCGTCTTTTCGGCCTTCAGATCGGGATTACCCAGAACAGTGCCGAAATCGTTGGGGGGAATCAGATGACTGTTGTTCTGATACATGGAATACATCTGGGGAAACTGGAAGAAGTGGCCGTAGCTGAAATAGAGCACAGCCGTCTTCGCCAGTGTATAGGACAGTCCGAAACGGGGACTGATCTGGGCTTTGACCTCAGCGGGATTATAAGTACTCATACGCTCCGGGTCCGGGATCTCATTGCCGTTGTCATCGAGGACCGGCACTCCATCCTCATCTACGAGGGGAAAGAAAATCTCGTTATCCGGATTTCTCCACTGGCTGGGAACATCTGTGGCGGGGTCAAAACGGTCGTATCGCAGACCGATATTCATGACCAGATCGCCGTAACTGACTTCATCCTGAATGTAGGCAGAGAGTTCCACGGGCTCAACACTGTAAATATCGGAGTAGATCGTGGAATCCGGCAGAGTGACCGGCACATAGCTGGAATCGAACATGATCTTAAAACTGCCGTCATCGCGCATGATGAAATAGAATTCACTTTCCTGATCCGTGTCGCGGTATTCGTTGAGAATACTGCTGTAGCGATTATCCACGGTATGATTGGTGAGCTGCGCACCGAATTTCAGCTTATGATGCTTGGTCAGCTGCCAGTTCACATCTCCCTTGACATTCTGCTGACCCATGGTCCTGTCGGTGTAACCTTTCTGCTGACCGCCGGTGAAGAAACCGGGACCGTAGTTATTGAGGTACACATCATGGACATAGCGGGGATCTTCGGGGTCTTCGAACAGATAATTGCCGAAAGTATTCTCCATTGTCTGGAATTTCAGCTCATAGAAAAGATTCTGACTGAGGCTCTGATTCAGACTGAAGGCCAGCATGCTGGAATTTCTGTAGGATGTGGCCATTCCGTCCGGATTGTATTTAAATGCATGATCGTATCCCTTCCATTCATCAATATTGGATGTATAGAGGAGACTGACATTAAGGCGCTCAAAGAGACGGGTGGACAATTTACCCATAAAACTCTGCATGATATCACGGTCCATAGGAACATAGGCGCTGTCGCCATTGGCTTCTGAATACCACATCAGAGGCAGTTCGGCAGAAAAATCACTGTAATCGTCCACATTAAAACGACGGATACCGTTAAGATAATTTTTGTTGTCCCGATAACGGTAATTCACGAAAAAGTGCAGTCGGTCCCTGATGACAGGTCCGCTGAGATTGAATTTAAAATCTTTATCACGGTCGATCTCTGAAGGATCCAGACCGATAAAAATATCATCTGCGGAAGTATAATAATTTCCTACTCCGCCGCTGACGCCGCCGTGAAACTCATTGGAGCCGCTCTTGGTCACAGCATTGACGATGCCGCTCATGGCCCGACCGTACTCGGCATTGAAGGTTCCGGTGATCACTTCCAGGTCGGCAATGGCATCAGTCTCAACATCCACCGCCTTTGCGGATCCGCTGAAAGCGTCATTGACCTGCAGCCCGTCAATCATATAGGACACTTCGGTATTCCGCCCGCCGCGAAAATGGCCGTTTACCACACCGGCCTGCATCGACACAACGGACCCGAGATCCTCGACCGGCAGAACCTCCATAACTTCGGAGGACACATTCTTTACAGAACTGGTCTGATCGCGTTTTGTAGTAATCTTCTGTGCCTCCACAACCACGGCATCACCCTGAAGCATGCCCTGCTTCATGCGGAAATTCACATAAGAGGTCCTGTTCACGGACACGCGGACATCCTGCATGATCATGGGATCATAGCCGATCATAGAAGCCTGGATATTGTAATTTCCAGGTGGAACATTGATAATGAAATAATCACCATTCATGTCTGTTGCGGCCCCCATCCCCTGCCCCATCAGGATGATATTGGTCCCGATCATGGGCTGATCGTTCTCATCGACGACCTTTCCGGAGATCTTACCGGTGGTCTGGGCGGTCAGGGAGTGGGCAAAAAAAGCCATGAAGGTGAATGATAATAGTATCAAACGTTGTCTTGCGGCCATAGGGTCCCTCTGAGATTGTATATCTGAATTTTAAAAACAGACAGGCTGCCCGGGTGGACAGCCTGTCTTTGTATGATCGACGTTTACTTGATCAGCAGCATTTTCCGTGTACTGACTTCACCTGCAGCCTGCAGTTTATAGAAGTAGATACCGGAAGCCTGACCGGCGGCATTCCAGGAAATGGAGTGGCTGCCGGCAACCTGTTCCGTATTCACCAGCTGAGCGACTTTCTGTCCCAGCATGTTGTACACGGTCAGAGTGACCAGACCATTGGAGGGGAGTGTGTAGGAGATATTGGTCACAGGGTTGAAGGGGTTCGGATAATTCTGCTTAAGAGCAAACTTATCAGCTGTCACGACCTCATCATCAATACCTGTAATGGTGTAGCTGTCGCCAACCCATGTATAGGTCCAGACGGAGGGAGTCTGCCATGCATTGTCCATATTCTTAAAGGACCATGTCAGAGCGGATTCATGTCCGGTGGTTCTCAGGTCATTGTCATGCCATGTGATGTCAATGGGAATACGCATACCGTTGACAGCGTGAAAACGGGCTTCGCTGGCAGATTTGATACTGTCAAGAGAGACCTTTGCCTCGAAGACATAATCAGGATCGAAACCTTCGAAGTAATAGTTTTCACTTTCCAGTGCCAGAGAGAAGCCTGTGGTCCGTTCGTCGGTAAAACCGTCGGCGCGGAACTGCATCTTATGATCCGGTTCGGAACCGAGTTCATAGGCCTGATGGGCTCCACCGACCTGATTGTAGAGACCGATGAAAAGATCGAGGGCATCATTGGTCCACCAGTCGGCATTGCCGCTATGGAAGACATCATCGATGACATCGCCTGCGAAGTAGAGATAATCGGCATCCACAGCAATAAAGAGGGTGGCCTTCAGATCTGAAGAGTCTGACATGGCATCGGCACCTGCAGATACATGATCAGTTTCAGGTTTCATGACAAAGGGACGGATCCCGCTGTCATACCATTCATCCAGATATCCGTCTGCAACGAAATTGGCAGGAACATCGAGAGAGATGGTGGGAACGCCTTTGGCTTTTCCGGGAACAGATGCAGAGAAACCGGGGGCTCCGACATTTCCGGCAGCGTCACGGCAGACAACGGCATAGTAGTAAGTGACCATTCCGTCTTCCAGCGGATAGCGAAGGTCATGGGACAGAGCCTGTGTACCTTCGAGGATGCCGCTGGCCAGCATCTCAACACTGGGAGCCGTCACAGAATCAAAGGGAACCGGGGAAGCATATACATCATAGACTTCACCGCTTTCATTGGGAACATCTTCCCAGAGGACCAGATTGTAGAAATTGGCCGGGAAGTTGGTTGCTTCCACGCTGCTGGGAGCAACGGGAGCGAAGAGATCGAATTCGGGATTACCTGACCAGATCTGATCCAGATAAACCACTTTACCGATATCAGCAACGGAACCCATGAGGATCTTCAGATGTTTGACCCGGGTGGAGTCCATAAGCTGGTCATAGCTCATGCCTGAACCGTTCCAGGCACCGCCGTTGCGGTCGAAATCAGACAGAGGAATACGGACTTCTTTCCAGTCACCGTCATATCCGCCGACATCCTCGCCTCTCAGGAAGACAAAGGATTCATATTCCAGATCCGGGCCTTCGCCGTCTGAATCATCATCTGCGAGAAGGATCTTCAGGGAATCCAGATCAGCCGGAGCCTTGATCTTGAACTGAAGTGTGTCGGTCATCCAGGAAATCATGAGATTCTTGGGAACGACATTGGAGATCACGAGACCGTCCCAGAGGGCCCAGTCATTGGGAGGCATGTTCCATTTGATGGAGCTGGTGCCTTCATCGAAGGATTCTTCTTCGGTCACTTCGAAGCCGCCGCCGCCCCAGCCGCCGTACACGGTGACATCGGAGGGGAAGGCTTTTCCATTGAAGAATACCATATCGACTTTAGAAGCTCCAGTAAGTTCCAGATGGTCGAGAAGAATCACACCCTGACTGGCGTCCATGTTTCCACCGCCGTCACCGGTTGAGATCGAAAGCTCGAAATGCACAGACTTGATCTTATTCTTGTCGATCACAAGATCGCCCGTGCTGCCGGACCAACCGGTCATATTGAAACCTTCTCCATCCCAGTTGTAATTATTTTCCAGCGGGACTTTGATCTGATTCCAGCCCGGATCCTTGTCGAGAATATTCTCGCCTTTGTAGTTATTGAAGAATGAATAAAAATATTCTCCATCCATTGCGCCTGAGGCTGTATCGCCGCGGGCGGCATCCTTGACATCCAGCAGATTGATACGGAAAGTAATTCGACCCGCCCTGGACTGAGGCGTTTCGTTATAGTACCATACAGAGAGGGTATCATAACCGGACCAGTCAAAGGTTTTTGTCGAATCAGGATCCTGGAGGTAGAATTTGGAATATCCACCCCAGCTCTGAGAATTCTGAACACTGTATTCCATGCGGACGGCTTTCGCGCCGGCATGTACAGGGCTCTCAACATAGGTCAGATTTACATATCCGCTATCAGGATCGGTAGCGTCAGCAAATTCATACCACAGATAGGTTGTATCTGTGATCTCAGCGTCGAAGCCTTCCAGCAGGCGGTCGTATTCACCTGCAAAGGCCATGGTTGCGGCAAGCATTATTGCGATAACAATAACTGTTCTGCCCTTCATAATTCCTCCTTCTTGTTGTTTTCTTTCGAAGTTAATCGAATTTTCCATCATCTTTATTGTTCTTATTGTGGAACTGCAGTATCAGGATGACTTCTCCTATGATACCTATGATAAGTAATATGAATATTAATGTGAGGTTTAGCAAGTGCCCTTTTCCTATTCCTGTGCTAACAGTTTACAAATATCAGACCAACAATTCAAAGATGCTTTAAAGGGCCTGTGAT
>JGI11705J14877_10000666_pt1 | contig 21046 bp, 18 predicted proteins | sample Etolaghawater15m_FD_14877 | JGI IMG/M metagenome (IMG submission 14877)
CAACGGTGGTCTGGCCATCGACAACAACGCCATTGATCCTGCCGACTGTGACACCGTGGTCAACAACCTGATCACCAACGGCTGCGGTCTGTATCGCGATGATGCGACCCAAACCTACATGCGAAGCTCGCTGTCGGTTCCGGTCAAGGACCAAACCAACGACAATTCAGTGACCGGGGCAAACCTGACGGCATTCGACTGGGTGCTCAATGTCAGGAACACCCCGGTTGCCCAACTCGGTGGCACCGGCGGTCTCGATGTCGAGGTACTGCAGGGCGATATCACAAGCTCGCGCACCCTGACCGCGGACAAGACCTACGCGATCTTCGGTACGGTCAATGTGCTGGCTCCGGCGGAGTTGACCATCCAGCCAGGCACCACGCTGTACGGCGCGACCGGTAATTCCTACCTGGCGATCAACCGGGGCGCGACGATTCAGGCGGTGGGTACCGCGGCCAACCCGATCGTATTCACCTCGGCCCAGGATCTGGCCGGCCAGAACACCGGTGATGAGCAGGGCCAGTGGGGTGGTTTGACCATCCTTGGTAATGCCCAATCCAACAAGGGCTCCGACCGCATCTACGAGGCAGGTACGCAGCTCTACGGTGCCGATAATGGGGTATTCAACGACGCCGACAGCAGTGGTCGCCTGGAGTACGTGGTCGTCAAGCACACCGGGTTCGTGGTTGAGAAAGACCAGGAGCTTAACGGTATATCGCTGGCCGGTGTTGGCTCTGGAACCATCATGAGTAACATCGCGTCCATCAGTTCGGCGGACGACGGCATCGAGTTCTGGGGCGGCACGGTCAGTGTCGACGGTCTGTACGTCTACAATGCCGGTGACGACTCGCTGGATACCGATGAAGGTTATCGCGGCACCCTGAGCAATGTCTATGTCGAGCAGAATATCGTCGATGGCGAGGTGGACTCCCGTATCATCGAGGCCGACAGCAACTCGATCACCGTGACTGGTAATCCGCAGTCAAAGGTGACGCTGCAAAATGCTATCCTGAAGTCGGTCGGCCGCGCGGTCCGCCTGCGAGAGGGGACTGACTACGAGTTCAACAATGTCCAGATCTTCGTTGAAAGCGGCGCTGCCGACTCAGCCATGCGGATGACTGACATTGTTGCCGCGGGAACCACATTCAGCGTTTCCGGTAATGGCCTGTCCATCATCAATAATGTGGCGGGTGGTGATCAGCTTGAGGCGGGTGAAACCCAGGACTTTGTTACCGATAATGCCATTACGGTCCAGAATACCGATATCACTGGCGGTATCACGGAATACGACCGCAGCTGGATACCGGGCTGGACGAAGTAAAACGTCGCAAGGAATGCCCGTCGAGGGATCGACGGGTAAAGTGAATAAAGCCACCGCCAGTTTCAGGCGGTGGCTTTTTTTATCGTGTTGATTTTTTCCACGAAAACGCTGTTGGCTTCAGCAATGCTCGCGCGGATCTAAAGAGAATCCATCAGCCGAGGTTTTTTGCGCCGCTGAGGGGCATGCGCTGGAGCCAGTGAAAACGGAAGATTAATAGCTCAAGGTCGGATTGCAGCAGTGGCATGGGCATGCGCGGCAGGCGAGAGCCGGTTCAGGGGTATCGGGAGATCTGTCCGCCGACCGCCGCGTATTCGAACAACATCGCCAGACTGAGACAACGCCCGGTCAATTTTTCCATTTTACGGGCGACAGACAGGAAGCTCTGGTAATCGTGCGACAGCTCCAGATCCTGTTTCATTTTTGACAGAACCGATTTTTCCACCAGTTTATAGATATCGCCATTCTGACTTTCGGCCATTTCCACCGCTTCCAGCTGGGCTGACGCCTGTTCAGGGCTGGGTTGTTCGAGCATCTGGAAGGCTGTACTGCAGGCCTCTGTCACCAGCCTTTGCATGGGAATCAGGAATTCTCGATTGTAGTCATCGAGCAACTCGTCAGGCAATCGACTGAACTCCTTGATCAGTGATCGAGTCAGATTGAACAGTTTGTCTATCTCATTGGTCGCTTTGAGACAGGACACCATGCTGCGAAGGTCCCTCGCTTCGGGTTGATAAAGGGCAAGAATGGTAACCACGGAGTTGTCGATCTGGTTGATGCGATTGCGGACCGAGGCCTTGTCATCGAGTTTGATATGCGAGATTTTCTGGTACTTGCTGTTGTTGAGGTAACGGTAGAAACCCAGATTGGCCTCCAGCAATTCGTTGCCAAGTTCCGCTATGTTGATCTGAATCTCGCTCAGTTTGTTCTCTTCTGTTGGTAACATCAGCCAAATCTCCCGGTGATATAGTCTTCGGTCAAACGCTGTTGAGGCGTGACGAATAACTTATCAGTGTTGTCGTATTCGATGAGCCTGCCCAGATGAAAATAGGCGGTACGATCTGAAATTCGGCTCGCCTGCTGCATATTGTGAGTGACGATGACAATCGTGTATCGGTCCTTCAGGCCGATCATCAGCGACTCGATGGTCTGGGTCGATATCGGGTCCAGCGCCGAGGTCGGTTCATCCATCAGAATAACCTCGGGTTTTACTGCGATTGTGCGTGCAATGCACAGGCGCTGCTGCTGCCCTCCCGACAAGGCCGTACCCGGTGAGTGCAGCTTGTCTTTCACCTCGTTCCACAGACCGGCGCTGGTGAGACTGGACTCTACCAGCTCGTCACATTGTGACCCCTTTTTAACCTGGCGGTGTTTGAGCGGAGCATAGGTTATATTTTCGTAAATCGACTTGGGAAACGGGTTAGGCTGCTGAAATACCATGCCAATTTTTTTGCGTACGGCCACCTCGTCAACATCGTCGTCGTAAATGTTTTTACCATCGACATGAATATCGCCCTCGACGCGGACTGTATCGATGAGGTCGTTCATGCGATTCAGGCATCGCAAAAAGGTCGACTTGCCACAGCCGGATGGGCCGATCAATGCGGTGATGCGGTTGCTTAGAATGTCCATGTTGACATCCTGCAGGGCATGGTTGTCGCCGTACCACAAGTTCAGTTGACTGCAATGGATCTTGTAGCCAGTTTCAGTGTCACCATTTGATTTCATAACGTTTGCGCAGGTATATGGCTGTAGCGTTGAGCAGGAAAAGAATGACGAGTATCACAATGATGCCGGCGGCTGTTTTTTCCACGTAGGCCCGTTCAGGCATGCCGGCCCAGGTGAAAATCTGTGCAGGCAGTACGGTGGCGGCCTCGGTCAGTGAAGATGGTGAGTCAGGTATGAAGGCGATCATGCCGACAATAATCAGTGGCGCCGTCTCGCCCATCGCCTGGGCGAGGCCAATGATGGAGCCAGTCAAGATGCCCGGAAACGCCAGAGGCAGTACATGATCCTGTACGATCTGAATACGCGTCAGGCCAAGTCCATACCCGGCCTGGCGGATGGAATCCGGCACGCTGCGCAGGGCCGCGCGCGCACTAACAATCACAATTGGCAGGGTCATGAGCGCCAGCGTCATGCCGCCAACCAGCGGCGAACTGCGAGGCAGACCAAACAGGTTGATGAATACCGACAGTCCGAGCAGGCCGAATAAAATCGAAGGAATCGCTGCCAGATTATTGATGTTGACCTCGATGAATCGGGTCATGCGGTTGTCTGGCGCGAACTCCTCGAGATAGACGGCTGTCATTACGCCCAGTGGAAACGCCAGGGTCATGGTAACCAGCAAGGTCAGAACCGAGCCAACCAGCGCGGACAGAATACCGGCATTTTCTGGAATCTTCGAATCGCCACGATCGAAGAAAGTGGTATTCCAGCCCAGCCGAATGCGTTCCGATTGTTGCAGGGTTTCGATAAAACGAACCTGTTTGTCCTTAAGGTTGTGGTGGTGGCCTTTCATGAACTGATCGACCTGGTCGTCTGCCAGGACCCATAAACGCGCGGTTTGCCCGATCAGATGTGGATTTTCCTGAAGGTACTGTGGCAGGCTGCGCAGGTAGGCGCGGCTGACGATTCGGCGGTACTCGCGGTCGATCGCCCGCTGTGGTGAACGCAACACCGATTCGTCATATCGGATATCGACCAGCACCTCGGTTTGCCAGACGGCAGGTAACGCGGTGCGTAACATGTCGAACAGGAAGAACGAAAGAAACAACAGAGTAACGAGGACTGATGTGAGCGTGTACAGCCTGAACAACCTTGCGGAACGGTGGCGTTTGGGCAGAGACGGTTCGTAGAAAGGGTTTTCGTTCACAGCGTGTTGACCTTGTAGCGTACCTTGAATTTTCGGATCTGTGTTGACGACAGATAATTCAGTAGCAGAGTGATCACGAACAGAACCAGGCCCAACGCAAAAGCCGACAGGGTATCAGGAGAGTCGAATGCATGATCGCCAACGAGAGAATCGACGATGCGTACAGTCACGGTGGTCATGTCCTGTAGTGGATTCCAGGTCAGGTTGGGGCGCAGGCCGGCAGCCATGACCACAATCATGGTTTCGCCGATCGCCTTGGAAAAGCCGAGCAGGGCAGCGGAGATGATTCCGGGCATGGCGGATGGAATGACTATATTGCGGATGGTTTCGCTATGTGTCATGCCCAGCGCAAGAGAGGCATAACGTTGCGAATTGGGCACGGCCCTGAGTACGTCATCACTCAGCGAAGCGATGACCGGTACGATCATCACGCCCATCACGATGCCCGAGGCCAGGGCGCTGTTGTAGGCAGCGGTGATATTGAAATAGCCAAATAGTTCGACAATCGCTGGGGCCAGGGTCAGCGCCGCGAAGAAACCGTAGACCACAGTTGGAATGCCGGCCAGTATCTCCAGACCTGGTTTGAGCAGGCTGCGAGCGGCCGGGGTTGCAAATTCGCTCATATAGATAGCACTGCCAACCCCAATCGGAATCGATACAAGTAGCGCAATCGCGGTGATCATGAACGTGCCGGTGAAGATTGGCAGCGCTCCAAAACGGCTATCCGCTCGTCCCGGTGTCCATTCGCTGCCGCTGATGAAATACCAGAAGCTCTTGAGTTGAAAAAACTCCAGGGCCTGAAACAGGATCGAGAACAGGATGCCTACCGTTGTAAAGATCGAAACCAGTGAGGCCAGAATCAGGAGGAATTTAAGGCTTTTCTCGTAAAGGGAGTTTGTTTGTGATGATTGGAAAAAATGTGCCAAGGTAACTTTGAGTTAATTCAACTGCAACTCAAAACCCTATCATCGCTTTGTAACGAGAAGATGAAAATGGCAGGGTTGACGACTTTTGCTTGTATTGTGCGGGTTCACGTGGCGCAAGCATGCGCCGCCTGAGTCGATGGCAGCAGGCTATTGATTTAGCGAGCACATTCAAGATCATAGTGTGGATTCCCCTGCGCTGAGAAATCGGGACTGATTTTTTCAGAGCCAGCTTGATTTCGCCTTGCAGACCAAAAACGCCTGTGCTGATTGCACTGCGATCAGTGCGTGTTTGAATGGCCATCCATGCCGGGTTTACTTGCCCTCGCGGAGTCGTTTCCAGTGCTTTTCCAGCCCGTCGATGAAATCCACCGGATGGTCTATTGTAATTTCGTTTCCGAGATAAATGGCCTGTTGCATGGCCTGTGACTGGGCCTCCACAAGGCGCATGCCAAGCTGCTCCGATTCGCCTGCGGTTAGCCCCAGTTTATCCAGATCTTCGGCGGTGATGACGAGATCCTGAATGCGTCCCAGCAATTGCGTCAGTTGATAGAACTCCTGGCGACGCAGGGCGAGTTTTTGCGGTCTCAACGGGCGCATGATGCTGATCAGGTGATAGACGTGTTTTGCGCGCTTGCGCCAGTCGTGATAATGCTTGTTACGCCCGGTTTTGGCGGCGCGCAACTGAGCACGTTGCTCCTGCCGTATCATCTCCAGCGAGGTTTCGCGAATTGCGCCAAAGCCCCTGGCGCGCTTCCCTGCAAGCGGAGCCGGCAGCCGGGCCAGTAGCTTCGACAGCCCGGCACGTGCGCTTGCAACGGTGAGTTGTGCGGATGAATCGGATTTTGTGTCGGTTGGCAGGTTAAAGGAATCGAATTCGAGGAATTCGCGAACTATCTGTGTCCTGACGATGGGGTCGCGCTGTGACGACAAACCCTGAGCCAGATCACGTATTCTGCCCGTCAGGTCATTGAACTGTTTTTCTCCCAGCTGTTCGCGCAGTAGCAAACTCAGCGAGCGTGCGCGTTTCAAAGACAAGCGTGCTTCGTGAATCGAATTGACGGGATCAGCATCATGCTGCGACAGGTGTTTCAACGCGCGCTGGCATTGCGCCGCCAGCAGGCGATGCATGTTGTCGATCATGTTGTAGTTGGGGCTGACTTGAAATGCCATGGTCACCATATTCTCGGTTTTCGGATCCATAAAGATGTCATTGCTGCAGTCCGACTAGTATAGGGTAGCTCTGGATAACTGGTCGCTGAATTCTCAGAGCAGCGGCATCAGGGATGGCATAGATGCAGAATACCACTGCTCGCCCTTGTTACATGTGCATTCCCCGTTGTTCAGGTGAACACGCCATGAATGTTTATCTACTGTCGGGTCCGCAACAGCCGCAGCAATTCGACGATTTCCTCGACAAGTACCCGGTCGATCATGCCCTTGTCGACCATGCTGGCGATCGCCTGGTCCGCGGCAATACGCAGCTCTTGGATGTCCTGTTGAGTGGGTCTGAACACGGCCAGCCCCTGGTTTTTCAGGGCCATGTTCGCTTCCGTGTTGTCGTGGCGATTGAGTTGGTCGAGCCTGGCAAACACACGGCTCATGACCTCGATGACAATGCTCTGATCGTCTTTGTTGATGCGCTCAAATGCATCATTGCTCACGGCCAGTATCCCGATGACATATAACACCGGCAGATCAACCATGGCCTTGAGTCCGGAATGCCACTGGAAAGCAATGGCGCCTGCGGAGGTCGATGCAATGGTATCGATCAGACCGGTTTGCAGACCGGTAAAAACATCGGACATGGGCAGTGGAATGGGCTGAATGCCCAGGGTGTTGTAGGTTTCCGCGACCAGGATATCGCCCTCCGGAATCCAGACCTTGTTAAGACGAATGTCGTCCAGCGTATTGATCGGTTTGGTTGACATCATGCGCGCAAAGCCACCCTCAGTGATTCCAAGAATGACAAAACCACTCTTGATCATATGCTCTTTTATACGTTGATCGATGTGTGCACGTACGTGATCAACCTCGTCAAAGCTGTTGAATAACATGGGAAGACTGAGCGCCTGAATGGCTGTATTGATTTGCGATAAACCACTCGAGCTGAATGCCCCGCCATGTAACTGTTTGATTCGAATCTTGCGGTGAACGGTCTGATCGTTTCCCATCACTCCGCCTGGATAGAATTTGAATTTAACCCGGCCGTCAGTTCGGGTTTTGATTTCATCTGCGCCCTTCTTCATTTCGTTCATCCACGTCGATCCATTCGGCGCCAGTGTTGCAAGCTTCAAGGTGATGGCGTGGAGATTGGCGTGGAAAAAATACAGGCCCAGGGTCAGCACTAAAAGTAAAACGGGCTTGTTCATGGTGTTCCTACATTAGGTTGCTAAAAAAACGGCCACCTGCGAACAGGTGGCCAAAAAGGTGCGTATGTAGCTAAATTCTATGGAGGGGATTAGGGGCAGGTGATCACATCAGTCCCGGTACCGATTCGAATGATACGGGTATCCGATGCCTCATCTGTATCTGCGTTGTTGAAAGGCGAGGTGGAGGGGAAGTTGGCTAACATGTACTCAGCGAAGGCATCCTGCTCGGAACCATCGGCGGTGAAGTCTGCGTTGGCAAGGCCGGTACCAGTCAGGTCGCTCGCGGCACCGACTGCGGCGATTTGTGAGAACGGGTAGCCGTCACCATCGTTGTCGAACAGAAAATCCAGTGCAACCACATCAAAGGTGGCTGAATCCTGACCGGCTACAAAGGCGCCATTGTTGACGATGCAGACCGGGCTTCCGCCTGCTTGCGCGCCGTTGCTGTCAAGCACCAGTAGCTTCTGAATGCGGCTGGGTATTGTCACCCCGGCGATGGTCAGTCCGGCGGTGTCGAAGTCGATGCCGGGTTGGCTGGGGTCATAGCTGAATTGAATACCGCCCACCTGGGGGAAACGGCCATCTGTTGCGCCCGCATTGGCAATACCGTGTTCGAGTAACGCGACCAGTTCGCGGCCTGTCACAGTGAAGGTTTTCAGGCCATTGTTGAAGGCCAGTGAGGTCTCGATTTCAAGCTGCGAAACGTCTCCTTCATTTTTACCGGCGAGGGTGTTTTCTGGTGGTGGCAGTCGCACTTCCTGGCTGGGATCGGTCGCGCCAGGTGGGATTTCGATGCGCCCCATCTCGGCGCGAATCCCGCCGCCGTTCTTGAGCGAGATGGCGGTGCTGGATATCACCTGCTGGGCGGCGAACAGGTTGGCGTCGGCAGTCAGGTTGCCAAGATTGGTTTCCTGATTACGTACCGATGCGCGCAGGCCATTCAGGAACACGCTGGAGTTGCCAAACAGGTTGCCGTCCTTGCCATTGATATTGGTGCCGAGTACCGAGGCAATCTGGGTAACCGTTGCGTTGGCGACGCCGTTGACATCGATGACGCCTTGGTCGTCTGCCGCGTAGGCGCCGCTGACCGTGGAGTCAACCGTGGAGGGGATTATGACGCCGTCGGCATTGAATCCTATGCGCAGATAACCGACATAACGATACTGGCCGTCTGTATTGACCAGGGCGGTTGGGCTGCCATCGGCGCTGGTAATGAATTCAGGGTATTCGCCGCTGGCGCTGTCTCCTGTGCGCAGACGGTCGTTGGTATCGGCAAAAATCGAATCGGAGCCGCCTCCGACCACGATATCGACGTCGCTAAGCAAGGTGATGACATCGCGCTCGATATCGATATTCTGGAAATGTGTTAACAACACGATATGCGTGATGCCCTGATTGGTCAGTGCGTCGATAGCCGGCTGGATCGCAGCGGCCAGATCGCTGTTGCTGGAACCACCGTTGACCGCAACCGGCGCCAGTGAGGTAATCGATGCCAGAGAGTTGGTCACTGCGCCTACGATCCCAATGCTGGTACCGTTGACATCGATGACCACCGACGGGGCAATGCTGTTGGGCAGTGGGTTGGCGCCAGCAGTGGTCAGCAAGTTATTGAGCGCGGTGTGCGCGCCAAAGTCCAGGTTGGCGCTGACAAAAGGGAACTGCGCGCCGGCGTAAGCGCCGGCAGAATCGGCGGCAATCAGGTCGGCGAGATGATCGGGGCCAGCGTCAAAATCGTGATTGCCCAGCGTGGACACCTGAAACCCCATGGCATTCAACATCGTGATGTCTGCACGACCTTCTACATTGCCGTTTGCAGGTGTACCGGTTATACCATCCAGTCCCGCGTCATCCTGTGCACTGAAAAACGGGCTGGGAATAAAATTATCACCGGATGATACTGTCAGCGAGTTGTTTGGGTCTCGAGCCTGTAACGCGCCGACAATAGCGGAAAAACGAGGAGCATCGCCAATCGCATTGGTATTGCCTTCCATGTCGGAAGCATGGATCAGGGACAGAGTAAAAGCGGCTGACTCCACCGGCGCCGGGTCATTGTCAGAGCATCCAGACAGGGCAAGCGCCGACAGGGCGAATAATATTGAAGGTAGTACGCGTGACCCGCGATGGGTTAGCGAAAATTTCATGGAATACTCTCCTTAAATTGACTGAGTGGTATGGCCTTTTGAAGAACGCAGCGAATACATGGATGCCACGCCGGCCCGAGCCGTGCCGCTCATGCGATACATCCGCATCGCCGTGGCTACAGACACGACAACGCCATTTTTACCATCAGTTCGTTTCAGAACCGTTACAAGCCTCGCTGTAAGTGATACAGCGATATTGTATGGCCGATAAAACCGGGGTTACGCCTTGTGCAGAGAGATCAAGGAGTGTCGAGGAGGAAATTACCTGGCCGGTCATGGGCCAGTTCGGACGGTGAACCTGTATCCTGGCGGGAGTCTTTCAGACGGATGCCGGATTCGTTGAGTTTTGCTGATTCATCGATCAGCCAGACAAGCCGCTCACTGGCGGCCGCAACACTGAGCCCACCTTTTCGAATGTTAGAGATGCAATTGCGTTGTGCATCGGTACAGCCCGGCCGCGCCTGATAGGTGAAGTAGATGCCAAGACTGTTCGGCGAACTGAGCCCGGGCCTTTCGCCGACTAACAGCACAAAAAAGCGTGCATTCAGCCGATCCCCAATCTGGTCACTGATTGCGACACGGCCCTGTTCGATAAGGCAGATAGCCGCACAGTCATAGGGTTTTGGTTTAAGGTCGCACAGTAGCTGCTGGAGCATGGGCACGGCCTGTTGTTCGATTGCTGTGGCCGACAAGCCGTCGGCAATAGCAATGCAAACATCGATGGGTTGTGGATTGCGGGACCTCCATTCAAGCAGCTGGTTTGCTGATTCTTGTGTCAGGAGCCTGCCCAGATCAGGGCGCTGTAGATAGGTTTCTCGGTCGTGAGCACGGCTGTGCAGATGGAAGAGCGGAATATCCAGATGCAGCAATGAATCTTTGAGGGCTTGCCAGTCAAGCGGTTTTTTGATGGCATCGCGAGCACGCGCGTGATCCAGCTGAAACTGTAATTGGTTGGCTGTCGGCTGGCTGATACCACATCGGCCCATACCAATCCTTGCATCGGTATAGCGACGTAATGATTGCCAGGGATTCGGAACGATGAGGTCTTTGGATTTGCCGTTAGAGTGGGGCATGGTCAATTACACCCAGTGTTTCAAGGCATTGAATGCGCCTGGCAACTGGTTGCCGCCAAGCAATTTGCCGTCTTTGCTGGTAATGCCCATGTCGATCAGCCAGCTGCAAAATTCGGGTGCCGGTTTCTTTCCAAGCACTTCACGCACGTAAAGCGCGTCGTGGTAGCTTGTTGTCTGGTAGTTCAACATGATGTCATCGCCGCCCGGCACGCCCATGATGAAATTAACACCAGCTACCGCCAGTTGGGTTAACAGCATGTCGACGTCATCCTGATCGGCCTCGGCGTGGTTGGTGTAGCAGATATCGCATCCCATCGGTAGCCCCAGCAATTTTCCGCAAAAATGATCCTCGATACCGGCACGAATGATTTGCTTTCCATTGTAAAGATATTCCGGCCCAATGAAACCGACGACAGTGTTGACAAGAAGTGGGTCGAATGCCCGGGCAACAGCATAGGCGCGTGCCTCGCAGGTTTGCTGGTCAACGCCGTGATGGGCGTTGGCTGAGAGCGCACTACCCTGACCCGTTTCGAAATACATGACATTGTCGCCCGGGCCACCTTCATGGATGGCGCCGCGCTGCAACTGAAAAGCAGCGTCCCGTGCCTCGCTCAGCATGTTCAAATTGATGCCAAAGCTGGCATTAGCGGCCTCTGTACCCGCGATCGATTGAAAGACGAGATCGAGTGGAACACCCCGTTCAATCAATTGCAGTTGAGTCGTGACATGGGTCAGCACACAGGACTGGGTCGGGATCCGGTAGTGCTGAATGATCTCGTCGAGCATCACCAGCAAGGTTTTGACCATCTCAGGGCTGTCTGAAGCGGGATTGATGCCAATCACCGCATCACCGTTGCCATACAGCAAACCATCAAGAATGCTGGCGGCAATACCGGTCGGATCATCCGTGGGGTGGTTCGGTTGTAAACGGGTAGACAGGCGGCCTGGCAGGCCCAGTGTGTTACGAAAGCGCGAGGTAACCAGACATTTTCTTGCGACGAGGATGAGATCCTGAATGCGCATCAGTTTTGATACTGCGGCGACCATTTCCGGTGTCAATCCGGCAGCGAGTTCGCTGAGTGAGCGGGCATTTGCCTCATCGGACAATAGCCAATTGCGAAAATCGCCAACCGTTAACGACGACACCGGAGCAAAGGCTTCGGCGTCATGCTTGTCCAGTATGAGTCGGGTGACTTCGTCGCTTTCATAGGGCACGACCGGATCATTTAAAAACTGTTTGAGCGGTACTTCCGATAATGCCATTTGTGCAGCGACTCTCTCAGAAGCGCTATGCGCGGCGATGCCTGCGAGTTGGTCACCTGAGCGTAGCGGCGAGGCCCTGGCTAGTAAATCTCTGAGGCCGGTAAATCTCCAGATGTTTCCATCAACTGTGGTCTGGTAGACAGGCATGCTGGTGAACATTCGCTGAAAAATAGGGATGATAAAAGCTGTCCGAATCTTTAGCCATAAATAATGCAGTGCTGTGTCCTGATTAGTCGACTGCGTCCAGACTGAATAAACGAAGATCAGAACGATTGGATACGCCTGGTTGAATCTGAGACGGGACTGGTCTAGAATGACGTAATGACGTCACTAAGTAGTTGACGTCATTACGTCTAAAATGAAACGAGGTGAAATCACTATGGCAAAGAAAAATGCTATCAAAAAAGAAATCAAGACACGCAAGGCAAAAATCGCCAAACATGGCAAGAAGATCAAAAAGCTGAAGAAGAAGCTTTAAATCAGCTTCGGATGGGCATCGATCGATGCCCATCGTTGGACTGGTTTCGCGGTAGGTTCAGCGATGGATTTTCCGCGCATGGGGTAAAACCAACTGCCGGATTTTTCACGGGAACCTGTGGCAGGGTTGGTGTTTTTGGCGAAAACTGCCGTTATCAGGTAGAAGCGCCGAATAAATCTGAATATTCTAAGCAGAATCTCTGGAAGTTAGCGCGAGCAATAAACAGTGGCCAGCAAAAAGACCGTCAGTCAAAGTAAAAAGAAAGCCGAGGTGAATAAATCGCCTGCTCCGGATGAAAAGAAAAAAGGCACATCCTTGAGGCTTCGAAAGGACACGCTCAAGGCATTGAAGATCCGGGCAGTCGAGCAGGACACCAGCATTCAGTCCTTGATCGAACAATTAATCGAAGATTATTTGAATAAGTCGCGCTGATTAGCCGTTTAATCAGATGGACAGGAAATGCAAGAATGTCTGCGCTTGTCTTATAAACCAAAAGTTATAGTGAGCCCTGATAAATTGAACGCTAGAAAATACTTATCTCTGAGTGACCATCGGAAAATTGTTGAAAATCTCGGAGGTGGAGCTCAGCTGCATTCCAACCAGATTCAGGATCTTCTCACACGTCCATTTTATAAAAACATCATCAAGCTTGCACTGCAGAAACATGTGCAGTCCGAGGAGCTTAAACCTTATCAGGTCGAACTTATTAAGCTGCAAAAACATCTTGAAAAAACAGGCAGGAAGATAATCGTCCTGTTCGATGGGCGTGACGCCTCGGGCAAGGGTGGCACCATTCGGCGAATCACCAGATATATGAATAGCAAGCATTACCGGGTTGTTGCGCTGGGTAAGCCAAGCGATGCACAACTATCCGAGATGCATATGAAACGTTATATCGAGCAGTTTCCAAAGGCAGGTGAGTTCGTCCTGTTCGATCGCAGCTGGTACAATCGTGCGATGGTTGAACCCGTCATGGGGTTTTGTAATCAATCACAATATCGATTGTTCATGGATAATGTAATCACCTATGAACGCAGCTTTACCGAGGACAAATCGACCACCCTGATCAAGCTTTATTTCTCGGTGTCCAAGGACGAACAGGCGAGACGCTTTGAACGGCGGCAGCTCGACCCGCTTAGGCAATGGAAGCTGAGCGAGGTTGATCTGCAGGCGCAGGAGTTGTGGGATGAATTTACTGAAATGAAGTTTCAGTTGCTTCGCAAAACACACCGCCCAGATTTTCCCTGGCATGTAATACGTTCGGACGACAAACATCAGGCCCGCTTGAATGCGATGAAGATCATCTTGAACTCTGCACGATATGTCGGACGAAGCAGAAGCCTTGATTTTACGCCGAACCGGCGCATCGTCATATCGGGTGAGCAGGAGCTGCGCAATATGCGTGCGCAAAAGCAAAAATATGGACGCTTTGTGTCCTGATAGGGGTATTTTTTGCTGCCTCAATCGCTAGTGAATGACCGCAATCCGATCGCTGATGATCTGGCGCATAAGGCTGTTGCGCTCGCGACGACTCATCGGACGCAGCATTTTTACGTACCAGTCCAGGCGTATTTTTTGGTCGCTGCGGTGCAGATAACGGCCGGCATGGCGAAATCCGGATTTTTTCAGGTTGTTACGACTGGCCTGGTTGTTGTCGCGTACCATTGAATAGACCAGAGAAATCCCCATTTCCCCGGCTCGGCTCAACCGACGTTGGGTCATCCAGTAGCCCAGTCCTGTGCGCCTGAACGCGTTCTGGACGATGCTAAACCCAAATTCTGCTGTGTCTTGCTGTGCGAATTTGATGCAGGTTCCGGCGATGATGTTGTCACTTTTGTCGCAAACAATCAGGACATACGGGGCGTTGTGCATCACATCCCTGTCGACGGGTTGCGGGGCATGTCCGTTGCTATCGATCAGGTTGGCGAGTTTTTCTCTTAGGTCATGTCCCGGGTTTTCGTGGATCAGGTAAGGTGACAGGTCAGGCGTTATGACCGGTTTTTCGGCCCCTGGATTCGATGGGCAGTTTTGCAATCTGGCAAGCATCTGGCAGCCTCAGTCTGAGCTGAGATGGATTCTGCCCGCCTAGTATTTCACCCGGATGACTGATTGATTAAGTTTTTGTTACAGAAATCGTGAATTTTTCAATGTTTATGGTCAAGGCTGTTTAGTAATTTCGGCGCGTTCACGTTCGCGTTCGTAGGCATGTAAGGCGCGCTTCAGCAAATTTGTCACTGCGCGATATTGCAGTTGAAGTTGATGGTGATCGTCATCTTTATTCCTGACGGCTCCAGGCGACATTTTGGACTTGATCACCTTTTCCCTGTGCTGCAGTTTTATGATCGTCTGTTGTATCTTGTCCAGCTTCTCAAGATGCGCGTTCTTCTTTAAGGTTTCTGGCGATGCCCAAAGCCCACACCAGACCTTCTTAAGCAGGAAATAACTCATCGCAGGTAAAGGTCATCGAGTCGTTTGGAATGATCTGTTTGCCGTGGGTTGTAGTCATTACAGGTCGTTAACTGCTTGCCGAATACTGTATGCTTGCTGGCGTTCTCGCATGTTGCCAGGTTATACGACTGACCCGGGGTCAAGCCGCTCTGTATGCCGCTTCCGCGTGGCTCTCAATGTAACGTTCGCGTTTTTTATCCAGAACTGAATGGACGTGAACCAATATCATGGCGTCGATGCAGTTGGAGAAGTCGGGGTCGACATTAAATCCCAGGAACTCACAACCACCGGGTTCGCATAATTCAACGTACTGTTTGTAAAGTGCTGGAACACGCACCCCCTTTTCGTCCAGTTTTTCCTTGAGCAGCCGGTAAGCGGATTTATATTGGGCTTCCTGGGTGATGTTCTGATAATGGCTAAACAGGCCGCTGGCAGGATAGAGATAGGGCTGGCGAGGATTCACAAGGTCATCATCCCGGCCAAACAGACTATGGTAGAACTCGATGATGAGATGCTTGGCTGCATCAGGGTAGGATGCGCTGAGGGACACCGGACCGGTCATGTATTCGATTTCAGGATGTCTGCGCAGGTAAGCGCCGATTCCATACCAAAGGTAATCAAGGCTGCGCTTGCCCCAGTAGCGTGGCTGCACGAAGCTGCGCCCAAGTTCGATGGATTTTTCCAGGTAACCAACCATGGGACCATTAAACTGAAACAGGCTGTTGGTGTAAAAACCTTCAATACCATGTCGCGCAAGAATGGAACGACCCTCACCGATGCGATAGGTGCCAACGATTTCAAGATCGTTGTCATCCCAAAGTATCAGGTGGCGGTAGTAGCGGTCATAATCATCGATGTCACTGGACTTGCCCGTGCCTTCCTGTACCTGGCGGAAGGAAAGTTCGCGCAAGCGGCCGATTTCACGGATTACACTGGAATTCGACTTGTAATCAAACAGGTAGATCTGTTTGCCATCCTGCGTGGTGCCGATACGTTCCGAAGAGCGAAGTTCGTCGCGGATTGATTTGCGATTAGCGGGGTGAGCTATGTTTTCAATGGTATCGAACAACGGTGGCTGGTGACGTTTCAGCAAACGATACACTTGTTTGCGCATGCGTTTGGCTATCAGCTTGTTACTTATCTGCAGGCTGCGCATGGATTCCGACGGGATCGGTTTTCCAATGGTGAATGCAACGCCCTGATCGCGTTTGTTGAACATTTCTTTAACCAGCAACAACGTGCCAAGCGGCTTATACAAGGTCGACAAGCTGTAGAACAATGCCGAGTTACGGCCCTGAATATGCGCGGGAACGACCGGTGCGTTGGTGCGGTATGCAAGGTTGACAAATCCAGCCTTCCACTTGCCATCACGAACACCCTGAGGGCGTATTCTCGATACCTCGCCTGTTGGAAACATGATAATGGCCTGTTCCTGCTCCAGACATTTCATGATCTTCTTCATGTAGGTGATCTGGGCGTTTTTGGACGAGAAGTTATCAACGCTTAGGAACAAGTCTCTGAGTGGCTCGATCAGGCTCAGCATGGTCGTTGCAACAATTTTTACATCCGGCCTTATCTCTGACACCATTTTTAGCAAGGCAAGTCCGTCAAGCGAACCTAGCGGGTGGTTGGCAACGATGATTAGGCGACCCTGTGCGGGTATATTGGCACGCCCGCGATTGGAAACGCTGTAGGAGAAGTTGAAATGGTCCAGCACGGCATCGAGAAATTCAAAACCGACCAGATGTTTGTGGGTGTCGATGAACTGGTTTATTTCATCCTGATGCAGAATTTTCCGCAATAGCAAGGTGGCGGCCCGATGGACGCGTTTCTTGTTGTATTTGAGATCGGGTATGAAACCATCGAGCAGGGCTTCTACGTTAATCATAACGACAGCAGGAGACTAGGGTAACGGTCAAACTATAGTGTCGAATTATGACAAAATAATAAAAAACCACGGCTATTCTGACGGTATTTTGAGGGTGTAATTCTGGCCGGATAAATGGGTGTTTGCGTCGTTCGGCCAGGCGATGGGCGATGAGGCTGTCGAGCGGGTAGTTTACAGTATGGCTCTAGTCCGGCGAGAGGTTCCGATGGCGTTTGTTCGCAGCACTAGGCGGTCCGGAGTAATTGAATACTTTCCGGCCGCGCATGACAACCCGAGTCTATCAAGCCAATCTGGCTGGTTGATTTATCGAAGAAAAGCAGTTTTTTTCCATCATGACTGGCGGCGAATATCTCAACGGTCGAGATTGTATCCGCATCCCCATGGGCGTGGTTCCTTAGACAAATGGAATAAGCCGGTAGTTGCTCGAAGACAGGGCTATTCGGTTTGTCGCAGCACATTAACGTGCATGTTGGGGTCATGGCTTCAACGCGTGTCAGTTCCTCGATGAGTAGTTCGTTTAAATCCATAATACTTCGCCTGGTTATTTTATTGACGGCAGGGTACGCGGGTTGCGTGACGTACTGATGACGGTGGCGGTTTTGTTTTTTTATTCTGGCTGGCGACGTGAATTGATCAACCCGGTGTTCGGGCGGCTTGCGCGAATCCGGTGCCGTAATTCAGGGCTGATCAGGGCGCAATGATATGGCCTGCACGGCCATACCATTGCTCATAAACAGAACGAAGATATTGATCCTGAATGTCAGTCAGCAACGTTGCTGATCTCGTCTTTCATCTGGTTTACTTTGAGGTGGCGTACATCCTTGCCATGCACCAGAAACAGCACGTATTCGCAGATGTTTCGCGAGTGGTCGCCAATTCTTTCCAGCGCTCGTGCGCACCAGGTGACACATAAGGCGTTCTTGATATTGCGTGGGTCTTCCATCATGCGCGTGATCAACTGGCGCATCAGGGATTCGTATTCGGCATTGACCTTTTTATCCTTTTTGATGGTTTTCAGCGCGGTTTCCGCATCCATTCGGGCAAATGCGTTGAGTGCGTTGTTAAGCATCTTCCTGACCAACTCGCCCAGATGTTCGAGTTTGACGTATTCCTTCGAAGCCGAGCCTTCATCGATCAATTTAAGTTCGAAGTAACCGAGCTTTTCGGCCTGATCACCGATGCGTTCGAGGTCGGCTATAGTTTTGATGATGGTGAGTACCAGTCGCAAATCACTCGCGGCCGGTTGGCGGCGGGCGAGTATTTGCATGCACTTTTCATCAATCTCGACTTCCATTTGATTGATCTTGTGGTCATCCTGTGAAACCTGCTTGGCGATCGCGCTGTCCGATGTGATCAACGCCAGGATGCCATTGGAGACCTGGGTTTCAACCAGCCCCCCCATTTCCATGACAAGATTCCTGATGTTTTCCAGCTCACTGTCGAATCGTTTCGAGATATGGCCGTTGATATTGGGTTCGTTCATGCTGAATGTCCGGGTTGATTATCCAAATTTGCCAGTGATGTAATTCTCGGTCATCTGATGACGAGGATNGGTAAAGATCTGACTTGTTTCACCAACTTCGATCAATTTGCCCAGATGAAAATAGGCTGTCCGTTGTGACACTCGAGCAGCCTGTTGCATGGAATGCGTAACAATGGCGATGGTGTATTTTTCGCGCAATTCGTCGATCAGTTCTTCGATGATGGCGGTGGCGATCGGGTCGAGTGCCGAAGCGGGTTCGTCCATCAGGATGACTTCGGGTTGTACGGCGATGGTGCGCGCGATACACAGGCGCTGTTGCTGACCGCCGGAAAGCCCGGTACCGGGCGACTCCAGTCGATCTTTAACCTCATTGAACAGACCTGCGCGCTCCAGACTTGATACCACGATTTCATCCAGCTCGGCATTGCTGTGGGCCAGGCCATGCAGTCTCGGTCCGTACGCCACGTTGTCGTAAATCGACTTAGGGAACGGGTTGGGCTTCTGAAATACCATGCCAACGCGTGCGCGGAGCAGGACAGGGTCCATCGATTTGTCGTAGATGTCTTCACCGTCGAGGGTCAACTGGCCTTCGACACGGCAACTCGCCACGGTATCGTTCATGCGGTTGAGGCAGCGAAGATAGGTTGACTTGCCGCAACCGGAAGGCCCGATCAATGCGATGACTTCGTTTTCGCGTATGTCCAGCGAGGCGTTGAATATCGCCTGTTTATCGCCATAGTAAACATTTACGTTTCGGGTCGAAAATTTGGCATCGTCGATGATGTTTTCGCCAATCGTTTCGTGGCTGTCATCGATTTTGGTATGTGCTGCAGATTTAGGGCGCATAGCCTGTTTCCCAAATTCGTCGGTTAAATCCTGTGTAGTATCGATTGGTCGCATATTGATTACCAGCGTCTTTCAAAATGTTTTCTAAGATAAATGGCCAGTGCGTTCATGAACGCCAGAAATATCAGCAGTACCAGTATGGTCGCCGCAGTGAGCGCAGTGAAGGCACGTTCGGGGCTGTCTGACCAAAGATAAATCTGCACCGGCAGTACGGTGGCAGAATCCAGCACTCCACCAGGGACATCGACAATGAAAGCCACCATGCCAATCATCAATAGCGGTGCGGTCTCACCCAGTGCCTGGGCCATGCCGATGATGGCGCCGGTGAGGATACCCGGCATGGCCAAAGGCAGCACATGATGGAACACGGTCTGCATGTGCGAAGCGCCAACGCCCAGCGCTGCCTCCTTGATCGAAGGGGGGACTGATTTGAGTGCGGCGCGGCTGGAGATGATGATGGTCGGCAGGGTCATGAGTGACAGAACCAGGCCACCAACCAGCGGCGCTGATCGGGGCATGCCGAAAAAGTTGATAAATACAGCCAGACCCAGCAGGCCGAATACAATGGAGGGTACGGCGGCCAGATTGTTGATGTTGATCTCGATGAAGTCGGTAAAGCGATTTTGCGGTGCGAACTCTTCCAGGTAAATTGCCGCAGCAATACCGACCGGCAACGAAATGAGCAGGGTGACGATGAGTGTCCAGAAGGATCCCATCAGAGCGCCTCTGATGCCTGCCTGCTCGGGTTCGCGCGAATCGCTGTGGGTCAGGAAGGTTGTGTTGAAACTGGTGCGAATTCGATCATCGGACCTCAGTTGTTCGATAAATCCCGTTTGTTTTTCACTGACGCGGCTGGTTACGGTATTGAGCTTGAAATAGGTATCGACGTCGTCATCCGCTTTAACCCAAAGCTCCAGATTTGGTCCACCGATCAGGGATGGGTTGGCAGCGACGACATCGCGCACGGCAAATTCGGCCCCGCTGGATACCAGCGCGTAAAGCTGCTTGCGGTCACCGCGCTTCGTGACCTCAGGGAACAGGGTTTTCAGGCTGTCTTTGATCATTCCGCCGTAGTTGATCGATGCCAGCGTGTCGTCGTCGAGTGTTGTTGTGGCATCCAGGCCGAGAGTCTCCCGATCCATCGCCAGATCGAGGCGGATTTCGGTCGCCTGAAAGGCTGGCATGGCCTTGATAATGATGTCGGCCAGCAGCAGAATCAGGAATATGAACCCTGTGGATACGGCCAGTTGTCCATACAGACGAAAGCGTGCTTCGCGCGCATAACGCTTTTTCAGGCCATTTTTGACGATTTGTGTGTTATTCATCGGATTTAGACTTACTCGTATTGTTCACGGTACTTACGAACGATGTGCAGTGCGATCACGTTTAACAGCAATGTGATCACGAATAGCATGAGGCCGAGCGCAAAAGCAGCCAGTGTTTTGGGGCTGTCGAATTCCTGGTCGCCGGTCAACAGGGTGACAATTTGCACTGTCACGGTGGTGACGGCTTCGAGCGGGTTGATGGTGAGCTTAGCCGACAGGCCAGCAGCCATTACAACGATCATGGTTTCACCAATCGCGCGTGAAGCGGCCAATAATATGCCGCCGACGATGCCGGGCAGCGCCGCAGGAATGATAACCTGCTTTATCGTTTCCGATTTAGTCGCGCCGAGTCCCAGTGAGCCATCACGCATGGCCTGTGGCACGGCATTGATCACGTCGTCGGACAGCGACGATACAAATGGAATGATCATGACGCCCATGACGATGCCTGCTGCCAGCGCGCTCTCGGACGCCACGTTGAGGCCGAAATTTTCGCCCAGATCACGTATGAAAGGTGCGACGGTCAGGGCCGCAAAAAAACCGTAAACGACGGTTGGTATACCCGCCAGTATTTCCAGTACCGGTTTGGCGATCTCGCGAAACTTGCGGCTTT
>JGI11705J14877_10000668_pt1 | contig 21012 bp, 17 predicted proteins | sample Etolaghawater15m_FD_14877 | JGI IMG/M metagenome (IMG submission 14877)
ATATCTTCAGCATCTACCGCTGCTCTTGGTGTCGCTGTACTATAGATAACATATGGTGTGTCTGGTGTCCCATCACCTGTTGTGTCTACTATAAATTGAGAACCACTAGGGTTAAAATCTATAAGAGCTGTATATGCTGCACCATTAACACTATTTCCCTCAAGTTTAAATTTAGCACCAGTTAATCCATCATCCGCCATATTAAGTGTACTGCGAGAAACATCAGCTACTTGTGATATTTTTGTTGATTCATCGGCAAAAGCATTTGTTGATCTCAACACTTGCGGTGTTGTAGAATTAAGGATAGAGCCATTGTGAGTAAACATTGTTCTGTCGTAAATAATTGGACTAGCATCTGTAGCCACTGCAGCCGTTATTTCATTAGAACTGATTAGTTCAGCTCCAGTACTTGCTAAACCTGATTGAATAAAAACACCTTTTTCAACGCCTTGGGTTGTTGTGTTAAGTATTATTTCATCTCCAGAAATACTAACCGTAAAATCACCATTAGATTCAATAGCAGTTTTTAAATCAATATATGTTGTTACATCATATATTGTTGGCACACCTGCTTTATCATTAATAGTTATACTAATAGGTGAACTCAAAGAAGGTGTGATGGTATACTCAGCTCTTATTAAATCAGTATCTTGTGGACTTACCTCAAATGCTGATTGCACAAATTTTTTAACATATAAGTTTTCATTTTCTGCAGTACTCGTACTTTTTATAATCTTGTTGAAGTCTGTTTCACCTGCAGCTAGATGATCAATCTTCCCTGAAGTTGCGCCATACATTGAACTATTTACATCTGCTGCATCTCCATCTGAATGATCAAAATCGACTGCGCCAACCATATGAAAATCCAACTTGCTAGAGCCACTCATCTTATCTTCGACCGTAATTAAACCAGCTTGTGTTAAAGAAACATTTACTAAGTTTCTATCAGAAGTGTTTCCAAATGCATTTCCAATTTGAGTGAGTAATTCACCAACTGTTTCAGAATCATTCATAGAAACTTGTTTGCTAAATGCTTCCCCGCTAGTGTTAGTACCTCTAATGTAAAAATGACTTTGAGTGTTTGGATCATCACTCACTGCACCCATAAGATCGCGAATAGTATTTTCAGTTGTTATGATTTCTTCTACGCCATAAACATCACTATCTTTATTTGTAAAATCAGGATACTGTGCACTTAAATTATACTGTCCAACATTTGTAGTAATCTCTCTCTTAATCAAAGACTCTTCACCCAAAAACAAATCTGCTCCACTTAAGTTATAAGCTTGCTCTACTCCAGAACCTAAAAATGCATTCATGGACTGATTGTTGCCCATATAAGTTCCATCTTCAGCTATAGGCTTCTTATTCACAGCTGAACCTGAAAAAATGAACTGTCCATTGATAGATGTATTTGCAAGGTTTTTGAAATGACTCTCTAAACCTCTAAGTTCTGCAGCAATAGCATTTCTAGAAGTTACACTTTGCGTGTCATTGGCAGCTTGCACCAACAAGGTCTTTGTACGATCAAGGCTTTGAGTGAACTCATTTAAGACACTATCAGTTTGATTCGACATTTTATATCCACTTTCAGTACTCTTTCTAATCTGACTTAAGGTAGTTATCTCATTGTCCAAACGCATAGTATCACTAAATGTAAGTACATCATCATGAGCATGTTGAATCTTAAGTCCAGATGCTATTTGTTTATTTACATCAAAAAGCTTAGAGTTTATCTGAGAGTTATTTTGAGCATAAAGATTTTTATAGTACATACTTTGTGTTACTCTCACAATACACCTCCATTTTTATAATTTATGAGCAATTTTAATTCCATAACTACATTATCGACTAAAAATTAGTTACTTTTAAGTTATTTACCACTATCATTCCATACTTTTTAAAAATGCCAGAGTGATGGAACGGTATACATAGCGGATTCAAAATCCGCCGCCTCACGGCTTAGGGGTTCAAATCCCCTCTCTGGTACCACAAGAAACCATATTTAAAAACAAATTATATCCATATTTTCACTGACGTAATTAGTTATATATAAAATAAACGGGGAATTAGCTCAGCTGGGAGAGCGCTTCGCTGGCAGCGAAGAGGTCGTCGGTTCGATCCCGATATTCTCCACCACCTCATTTAATGCGCTAAAAAATAAACTATCCATCTTCACGATGAGCGTCTCCATAAAGCTAAATCTCTCTTCCCTATCTAAAATACAATATTAATTAAACAAAAATAATCGCTATGCTATACTCCACTTCAAATTAAAAGGAAAAAATATGGCATGTTTAGATTTAACACGACAAAACTTTAACGAGACACTTGATAATAACGAAATAGTTATTGTTGACTTTTGGGCTCCTTGGTGTGGTCCTTGTATTCAGTTTGCTCCAATTTTCGAGAAGGTTTCGCAAGAGTATCCTGATGTGGTTTTTGCTAAGGTAAATACAGAAGAACAACAAGCTCTAGGGACACAGTATGGTGTTCATTCGATTCCTACAATCATGGTTGTGCGAGATGGTATTATATTACTTAATCAAGCAGGTTCACTACCAGCAGATGCTTTTGATAAACTCATTACTCACGTTAAAGGGCTTGATATGGATGAAGTACGCAAAGAAATAGAAAAAGAGGATGACGAATAAATCATGCAAAATTGGTACGAACAAACAAGAGCAAAAACAGAAAATATTTTTCAAGCTATCATCTCTCATAACTTTGTCACTGAACTGACACAAGCAAAGCTTGACAAAGACACCTTTGGTTTTTATGTCAACCAAGATTCACTCTATCTTAGTGAGTATAAAAAAGCATTGGTTACAGTAGGAAGCAAGTGTCATCGTCCAGAGGACACTCAGTTTTTTTATGAATCTGCAACAGGAATCATCCAAGTTGAAGATGCCCTGCACAAACAATTTTTAGAAGAAAAATATTCTCATCCTGAACCTTCACCAACTTGTGAACTTTATAACTCCTACCTTTCTCGCATTGTCAACAACGAATCTGTAGAAGTGGGAGCGGCAGCTGTACTTCCATGCTTCACCATATACAAAGAGGTGGGTGATTTTATATTGAAGACTCAAACAAATAAAGACTCAAACCCTTACCAAGCCTGGATAGACACCTATGCCAGCGATGAATTTGAAGAAGCGGTGAAGCAGGCTATAGATATTGTCAACACCTACGCCAGGACAGCTTCACCGGCGAGTCTAACCAAAATGGAAGAAGTTTTTATCAAAACATCAAAACTGGAATGGATGTTTTGGGATTCTGCACACAAACAAGAAGCATGGAATATATGACGCCTAAACCAGTATATGACAACATCGTTCTCATAGGCTTTATGGGAAGTGGAAAAACCAGTGTGGGTAAAGTTCTTGCGAGAAAACTATATAAAAAATTTATGGATGTCGACACCCTTATTGAAGCAGAGCAAAACAGCAGTGTTAATGATATTTTCCAAAACAAGAAAGAGGAGCATTTTCGAGTTCTTGAACAAAAATGCATTAATGAATTAACGCAAAATACAGGTCAAGTGATTGCCACAGGTGGGGGACTGCCTATATACAGTTCTATATCAAAAAAGTCTCTTATCGTTTATATAAACGCTGACTTTGATGTTATACTTGAACGCTTGACAACAAAGGAACGTGATAAACGGCCTTTACTTCAAAATGAGTCTGAGGCCAGAGCCTTATTTGAAGAACGTAAGCATATATATGAAGAACAAGCGGACTTCAGCGTTGATGCAAATCAAAGCATACCCACCTTCATACATGTTATAGTGGATTATATTTTAGATCAAAGAGTTTTATAAAAAGTTTAAGATTTCTTCTTTGGCTCTTTATAAGCCATGATTCTAGCAATTTTATACTCATCCCCTACAAAATCATCCAAAACAGAAGCAATATAGTAATCACCCATAGTCTTTGCTTGAGACTCACTGGCACCATTATTTTGTTCTTGTTCGATAGCTAATTTATTGTACTTTTTATATAAAGCTGCATGATCAGCTACCGTTAATCTTTCTTTACTCTTGAGTTCACTTAAAAATTCTTCTTGTAAAGGAGTCATTTTTTATCCTTATTTTTTAATAACGTTATTCTACACTCTTTTGTATAAGATACATCATTTTTCAAAACACTCACGAAAAGCTTCAACATCATCAAATGTTAATGATAAGTTACTGACCTGCTCTTCTTGAAGATATGTATGCATTAAAGCACCATCAACATCAATATGCCCTACTCCGACTAAATGACCTAACTCATGTGCCAATATAACTTTAAGTAAATTAAGGTTTTCAAAATCATATATCTCTATTTTTTCCATGTGAGTTCTTGAATCCTCTTTTGTAATGGATTTTTCATCTTTAACATAAGTGCTTTTTGTGCTTGTAATACGTTTTTTTGTCACACCCTTAATCTCTTTGTAGCTATTAGAGAGTTTTTCTATATCTCTTTGAAGATGATTGTATTTTCTAATAAGTGCGTTATATCTAGCCACCTTAGTTCTATAAACTGCCAGGGCTTTATTTACTTTTCGTTTTTTTAACTTCAAGTCTTTTTTTCTCTCAGTAACTTTTGCCTGCTCTTTTGATACATAGGTTTTTATTTCTTCATACTCTTTTTTAGAGATATTTTTTACTGCATTGTTTTTTAATATATAAGCGTTGAGTGTTTCTATATCTTTATTTAAGCTGTCATATTCACCGACTAACTGCGTGTTCCTTAAGTTTGTCGAAGTGAATTCTTCTGAAATATACACTTCATAATCATCTATCTTTTTTTTCAATGCTATTGATTTTTTTTGATTTCTCAAAATCCTTTTCTTTTTTTGAGAGGGAGGAATATACAAGATATCTATGGGCTTACCGTCTCTAGAATAATCAAAAACATTAAACCCAAGTTGTGTTTCAAATAGAGTTTCAATCTCTTTTATAATCTCAATCAAGCTTTCTTCTGAAATTAGATGACTATATCGTTCATCTATCTCACCCACCTTCACCCTTTGAACTTGGGCAAAGGCTATATTAAAAATAATCAGCAGTAAAAATACACTTTTCAAATCTACACCTCAATTAGTTGAATGATTTTGATCTCTCATCATCTGTTTTTTAGTCTTGCTTGTTGCAACTGCTTCAAAGGGGTTTTCTGGCCAATAGTGCCTTTTGTATTTCCCTCTTATCTCTTTTCTTACTTCACCATAGGAGTTTTCCCAAAAACTTTTTAAATCATACGTAATTTGCATAGGGGTCATTGCAGGAGTCAGGAGATGGATTTGTAATGACAAAGTAGCATTTAAAACTTTAGGTGTCTCATGCAATCCAAAAACCTCTTGTATCTTTACACGCATAGAGGGTTTGGTGAAGTCTGAATAGTCTATATGAATATTTGAACCACTTGGGACTCTCACACTTGAAGGTGCAAGTGAATCTAAAACTTCTCTCTCCTCCCATGACAAGAGAGATAACAAGATAGTATAGACATTTAAGTCCTCTAAAGCTTTTACACTCACAACAGCTTCTAAATATGGTTCCAACCACAAATCTAAACTATCTAGTAAAATTGCATCACTAAAACTTCTAAACTCTCTATGATAATGCAAAAAGTTCACTCTATCTCTTAAAGCGATAGCTTTTTTATTCCATGAGAGAAGTTCCAATCCCTCTTTTTTGATTAAATCAAGAAGTAGTTTTTTAAAGTTGAGAGTTTTTGAGTTTTGACTCGGTTTTGAATCAAGTTGCAGTTTTAAAAAAGAACGATTCTCTCTTATCTCAAACTTTTTAAGCTCTTTGTTGTAGCTTATAGACTGCTCTTCTTTTATAAACGAAGGAAAATACTCTTCTATCGTTTGCAAGGATATACTAAGTGCAAGATTTATAAACGAGTCTCTCTCATTCGCATGCAGATTTGCCACAACTAAAAACTCATGATTATAAAGAGTGTCTTCTCTATCTAATACAGTTCCTTTTGCATTACTGAGTTTGTATCTGCTATCATCTTTTGTTCTTTGACGGGCAAGTCTGTCCGGGTAAGCAAAAAGCAAAAGGACACTCAGTATCTCTTGAGTGACTTCAGCGTTTTTCTTCAGCACTTTTCTTATAGTTTTGAGCTTATTGTAAAAAGAGTCTGCCTGAGTTAGAACCTCTTTTAGTCTATGTTTGCTTATAAATGGACTCTGAAAATCTTTTTCAAAAAGATGTATAAATCTTGCATATATATCGCTATCTCTGTGTGAGTTGGTGAAGATATCTTTTTCGCTCACAAGTGAAGCCAAGAGACAAGCCTCATACGCAAAGCCTAAATCATTTGCTTTTAGTATCATAAAAGCAAATCTAGGGTGAAGCCCCAGGCTAAGTGCATCTTTTCCAAAAGCTGTAATCTTTAAGGAACTATCAAGCATTTCAAGTTCTCTTAAAACTTCTTTTGTTTCTTCTATAACGCTTATAGAGGGAATATCAAGCCATTTTAGTTCTTTAAAGTCATCAACTCCCCACAAAGCCAAATCTAAAAGCAATGCGCTCAAATCTGTACGTAAAATCTCCGGTTTAGTTGATTGCTGCAGCACTTTGTGTTCATGCCAAAGTTTGTAACATTTTCCATGCAAGAGTCTGCCTGCACGACCAGCTCTTTGGATGGCTGAATCTTTTGAGATAAATGCCAACTCCAGATGATTCATCGCATTTGCGTAGTTAAAACGAGAGAGTTTTTCCAAACCAGAATCTATAACCACCTTCACCCCTTCTATAGTTAAAGAGGTTTGAGCGATATTTGTACTAAGGATAATTTTTCTACTTTGAGACTTTCCTATTGCCCTGTCCTGCTCTTTTTTACTCAAAGCAGAGTAAAGGGGCAGGACTGAAATATTTGTCGCTAAAGAAGAGTGTTCAAGTGAAGTTTGTAGTTTTTTAATCTCTTTGATTCCAGCTAAAAAAACTAAAATGTCTCCCTCATCTTCTTTTATAGATTTAAGTATAGTGCTAAGAAGAAGACTATGTATTGATTTTGAATCTGGCTGTCTTGTTTTTATATCAAGATAAACATTTTGAACTTCGTAGCTTTTTCCTTTGGATGTAATGCTTGGAACATCTTCAAGCAGGTTTGAGATTTCATCTGCATGAAGCGTTGCTGACATTATCAAAAGCTTTAAATCTTCACGAAGAAATTCTTGCACTTGTAAACAAAGTGCAAGTGATACATCTGTATGGATACTTCTCTCATGAAATTCATCAAAAATTACCATAGCTACATTATCAAGTGTTTGATTTGCTTGAAGTTTTCGCACTAAAATAGCTTCTGTCACAACTAAAACTTTTGTTTTTGAACTGTGAGAGCTATCCATCTTTACCTGATAACCAACACTTTGCCCCACTTCTTCACCTAAAGATTTTGCCATTTGAGTGGCAACCATCCTTGCAGCGACACGACGAGGTTCTAACATAATAATCATCTTATCATCAAGCCATGGCTCATCAAGGAATGCAAGAGGCACAACAGTACTCTTCCCTGCTCCGGGAGGAGCTTGCAAAATCAATGTTGTGTTCTCTCTCAAAGTGTTCTTTATATCTTCAAGAACTTCATATATAGGTAAAGTATTCATATTAGATAATATATTTATCCAGCTTTCATTTTTAAGATAGTATCGACATCTATCTCTTTGTCATATCTGACAAAAGCTTTACATTTTTCTTGGATTGTATACATTGTCATTCTATCGGCTAGCTCATTTCCTTCAAAACCGGAATGCGCTTTTATGTGAGAGAGCGTCACATCTTTTTTAATAGAGTTGTAGAGATAGTATGCGAACTTAATGATTTCTAGGTTTTTAATCTCTCCTCCTTTTTTTGTCCATCCTTTTTTCTCCCACGATATTGCCCATACTTTTATGCAGTTTATAGAGTACATGGAGTCACACTTTATCTCAACTCTGTTTCCTTTTTCAGCTTCTTTTTGAGCCATCAGCAAAGACTCATAAAGTGCTCCAAGTTCTGCGGTGTTGTTCGTGCCCATTTCTTCATAGAGTCCATACCAAAGTTCAGATACTTCATCATTTCTATAAACAGCTACTCCAGAACCTGCTTTGCCAGGATTTGGCGTACATCCGCCATCACAATATATAGTAACATTATGAGCATTGAGAGTTGGCACTTGGATTTTCTCCTTCACTGAGAGCTCCTGAGTCTCTTGTTTTCTAAACTTCTGCAAAACTTTATAGTTGACAATAACTCTCTCCTGAATCTCTTTATCTTCAAGACCATTTAACAAAACAAAAAGTTCTGCTCTTGCATCTGAGAGTTCTTTGTTAAGTGAGAGCTTTCTCCACTGAGATTTCTCATCCTCTTTGAGGTCTAGTAAAACTAGTTGAGACTCATTTATCTCTTTATCATCGTCTGCGCCTAAATTTAATAATTCTTCTGTAACAATTTGCATTTTTTTCCTTGAAATATTCCTTACTTTTTAAAGAGAATCAGCGCCTTGCTTAGTTAAAACAAGGGTTAAACCATCTTCTTTGACTTCCATAAAGCCTTCTTTTTTAAGCTTGTTCATTGCATCTTCGAGTGCGTCATTTTGTTTTGCATCTAATTTAGTCAAAATACTCCTCACCACATCTTCTTTAGTCATTGTATATGTATGTTTTTTGTTTTTTCTAAACCAATCTTTAAACATCTTCTTTACTTCATTCATAGGTGTGAAATCGATTTTCTTCTCTTTAGGAATAACAGACTTTTTCTTATTTCTTCTCATACTTTACCTTTGTAGACATACAATTTTATTTATTTGAATTGTTACATACTTTTACTAAAGAAAGAGAATAGGAAGACTCCTACGCATTAAAATATTGCAAATTGCAATACTTTTAAAAAAGACTCTTCTCTTAAACTATAATGACTTAACACAAATAAAGGAAATAATTATTATGGATGGTACTATCTTGGTTACTTATAAAATACTATGCAACGCGGACTTAGATGTAGAGGTTTCACTCAAGGAGCTTCTTGAAAATGAACAGGTTTTAAAAAGTATAAAATCTGTCTATGCTAAGGGATTAAGAAATATAGAGGTTTCATCTCACTCAGAGGCTCTCATTAAACTCGAAACACAAAGAAGCTTGTACACTTTTGAAGTATCAAAAGATGATTATGCAGATCTGCTCTCTTTAGCTGAAGAAGATGCTAAAAATAAGAAGTTATTAAAAAAAGATTGTGAGAGAGTTGAATTAGTAGATATAGAAACTCTATAATGCTTAAATATTACTCAAAAAATCACATTATCTTCCTCTTATTAATGATATAATCGTCTACAGTTATAAAATTAAATAAAATCATGAGGTATTTTATGTTAGAGAAATCAACAGAGCTACATAATAAATTTTGGGAGATATTCTCTAAGCAAGATAGAAATAAAATTGATGAGTTTAAACTCTATATGGACAAGTTTGCAATAAACTTCAATCTTTATAAAGATGGAAACTTCATAGAGCAATCTTTGCCTTTTGATGTGATTCCAAGAATCATTTCAAAACAAGAGTTCACTAAAATCGAGAAAGGTTTACAACAAAGAGTGCAAGCCCTAAATCTTTTTCTAGAGGATTTATATACAGATTCTAAGATTGTAAAAGAAGGTGTTATTCCCCAAGAGTTTGTGGAACAAGCAAGTGGCTATCTCAAAGAATTTGTTGGTTTTTCTCCATCAAAAAAAATAAGAGCCCATATAAACGGGATTGACTTAGTTAAAGATTCTTCTGATGATGAATGGGTTATTCTTGAAGATAATCTAAGAGTTCCAAGTGGTGCGAGTTACCCATTGTCAATTCGCGATACTTATAGAAAAATTTATCCTGATTTTTTTGAACAGATGAAAATTGATCCTATAAAAAACTATCCAAGTATTATTGCCAATGCTATGGACTATGTAAATACCGGTGGAATCAATGTACTACTCACTCCAGGAAGATTTAATTCAGCCTACTATGAACATAGTTATCTTGCTGAAAAATCCGGTGCATTACTGGTTCGTCCACATGAGCTAACTGTTGTGGATAAAAAAGTATATTTTAAAAACTATAATGGAAAACTTATCAAGGTTGGTTCTGTATATCGTAGACTAGATGATGAGTTTATCGATCCTAAGTTCTTTAACCCAGAGAGCGTTATCGGTGTTCCAGGAATTATTGAAGCGTATTTAGCTGGCAATGTTGCTCTTTTAAATGCTGTAGGAAATGGTGTTGCTGATGATAAGGGAATTTATTATTTTGTGCCTAAAATGATCAAGTATTATCTAGGTGAAGAGCCTATACTTAAAAATGCACCAACATACCTTCCTCATTTTAAAGAAGATATGGAATATATCTTTAATAATATGGAAAAACTAGTTATTAAAGATGTTGCGGAAGCTGGTGGTTACGGTGTTTTATTTGGGCATGAGATGTCAGCGCTTCAAATAGAAGATTTAAAGGGCATCATAAAAGCAAATCCAAGACGTTTTATCGCTCAAGAGCTTATTGAGTTTTATGATGAAAAATGTTATCTTAAAAAAGATCTTCAAGATAGAAAAGCAGATTTTAGAGCCTATGTTGTTGTAGGTGAAGATGTAAAAGTTTGGAACTGTGGACTCACACGATATGCACTTGAAGAAGGGAATTATTTAGTAAATTCATCTCAAGGTGGCGGCTTTAAAGATACTTGGGTAATGGAGTTATAAAATGGAAAAATATATCACAGGAAATGTAGCTACAAATTTATATTGGTTAGGAAGATATTTAGAACGTACTGCCACTACTTTAAATGAAATAAGTAAAACGTATGATACTGTTATAGACATTGATAAAGATGCGGGCGTAAAATTGTATGAGAAATATGATGTTGTATTAAAATATACAAATGCATATGACTTTTTAAAAGAAGCTATTTTTGGTGAACATAATGCAAATATTTTAAATATTTTAACCAATGCAAGAGAAAATGCAATCATTTGTCGCCACCTTCTAGATAATGAAGCTTTTGGAGAGATTATAGAACTCCATGGACTATTTTTGAAAACTTTCAATAATCATTTAGAAATTGACTACAAATTAATTGATCATGCACAATCTCTTATTGGTGAAATTTGGAATATACATTCAATGAGACATCATAAAGAACTAAGCGATTCTTTTTTTAGAATGGGTAAAATTGTTGAAGAAGCAGATTACCGTATTAGATTTCATGAGGATGATGACCAAAAAATTATTCAGTCTATATACAAAGAAATCAACTCTATCTGCAAATCTTTAACAAAAAATCATGATGAGTCACCTGAAGTGCTAGAGGTGGAGGGAAATACACAGGATGAGCGTCTAACTCAACTTAATGCAAAAATAGATAAGGTTATTATTGGGTAAATTTTTTCAGCAGTGAGTAACTCACTGCTGGCTTTGAAATTGATTTTGGGTTTGGGTTTGAGTTTGTAACGTATCATTATCTTGTCTCACATCCACCATTACAGAAAGTTCACTCCCTCCACTGCTAAACACCACTCCTTTGAGTGGAGAAATATCATTATAATCTCTTCCAGAGCCAAGTAAAATATGCTGCTCCCTTGGGATGAGATTATTAGTTGGATCAAACTCCACCCAACCTGCATTAGGTATATACACAGCAAACCAGGCATGTGAAGCATCTGTACCAAATAATTTTTTCTCACCATCTAGTGGTATAGTTTCAATATATCCACTCATATATTTAGCAGGTAAGCCTATAGTACGGAGTGCTGATATTGCAAACTGTGCAAAATCTTGACATACACCTTTTTTTGCAGCAAATATCTTTTCTACTGGAGTTGTTATATCACTAAAACCAGATAAAAATTCAAAGTCATGAAAAATACGTTGCATAAATTCATACGCTCCTTCAAAGACATCTCTGTCATCCCAAAAAGATTCAAGTACATAATTTTTTATTTCTTGCGAACCATAAGGTATAAGATCAGATTCAAATAAATACTGTTTTGCATACAAATCATCAACATTAAATTTAGACAATCTTTTTATCGCTTCTTTATAAGTAATACTATTTATTTTTATATTACTTACATACGCATCAATAACTTCGGGCAATATTTCAACCTTAGATTTTCCAATGACAGAAAATGACTGATGAGGCTCTCTTATAAGCATATGTGTATTCACATTACCAAACATATCAAGATAATCATGTGAGTCAAAAGCCTCTGGTAATACTTCCATAGAAAAATCAAGTAGCTTTTGATACGAAGTATTCTTTGGTTTTAGTCTTGCAAGATTATGACTAAAAGTAACACTGCTTTGATACTTAAATTCTGTTTTATGATAAATATTATAAATCATCTCTTTCCTTAGTCGTCATAATGTGCAAAATATGTATTTGAAAATTCATTAGAACATTCTAAAAACAGCATGGATAATTTTGACAAAACATTATCTAGTTCAACATAGACACCATCTTCTTCTTTTGTTTGAAGTAAAGTATTTAAATCTATTGATTCCAAGACTGCTGCAGCTTGTACAAGAACTTCTTCATATGAAGTCATTGTCTTTTTTGCCTTAGGCAATAATTTAAACTCGCTTAAAAGAGAATCAATAATATAACTTATAGATTTTGGAAACTGTTTATTTATAATCAAAAACTCCATAACATTATGAAGAGACAAAGAGCTTCTGTAATGTGCTCTATATGCATTGAAACTCTCTATCGAGTTGAGCATACCTTCTAAAACATCATGTTCCACTGATTTATCTAGTTTTATACAAAGCATTGATTTTGCTTTTGAAATTAAAAGTAAAGCATCTTCAATCTGAAATCCTATCTCATATAAAAGATACCCTTGCTCTTGAAACACACTTTCAAATACAAGTTGTTTATATGCCATAAAGTAGATGAGAAAGTTGTCAAGTTCACTTGCCACTGTAATAGTTGAATCTCCTTTTCTATTTGCAAATTCATACCACTCTTTTTGTATTTTATCAAAAAGTTTCCATGTCTCAAGGGTCATAAAATCTTTTAGATTAATATTTGCATTTGAGAGCATAGACATAGTTGATGAGAGTGAACCCAAGCGAGAAGCATCTTTAATAATAGATGTAATCTCAACCATCGGAAATCTATCGAGACTTGCCTGATTCTCTTGATCTAAAAATCCAGGATATGTCATCGTCATATGTGTTAGGGCATTTTGTATCATGCGCTGTGATTCTATAGACGTTACAACTTCGTATCTGTAAAAATTAGTTATTTTTTTAACTACATGTAAAATCAATCTTGTAGTTGCAATTGCGCGAGAAAGATATCTGCCAAGCCAAAATAAATTTTCAGCTTTGAGAGTGGAGACTTTATCAATTGAGGTCTCTGCATAGTGAGTATTTCTCAAGTTTAGAGATGGGTTCATATCATAAACATCATTTCCGAGTATCCACAAATCTTTACTAAGCCCTCCACTATTGGAAACAAGTAAGCTATCTTTACTTTTAGACATTCGTACAAGTCCACCGTTCATAACACTATAGCCATCATCTTTTTTTAAAGCAAAGGTTCTTATAACGGCATTTCTAGGTTCGATTTTTTTATCTTCATAATATGGCACAGTAGAAAAACTCACTTCTTGTTGTGCTACATATTTGTAAGGGCTATGCTTTAGTAAAGTTATTAAATTATCACGTTCTTGAGGCGATAAATTTTTTCCAAAATATATATCTATATTTTCAGTTCTATCAATTTTTTTAATTACTAAAGTATCTATGTTTTCTATCACATAGTCAAGTTCTTTTTTCTGACCACACCACCATGTAGCAATTTGGGGAAGAATCAAATCTTCTTTTAAAAAGTATTGAGCTATTTTATTCATAAAAGGATTGAGCCCAATATTTTCTAAAACAGCACTCCCTATTGGGTTTACCATATTAAGGTTATTTTCTCTCATGGCTTGTATCATTCCAGCAGCGCCTAGCCTTGAATCATTTTTGAGTTCTAGAGGATCACAATATTTATCGTCAACTCTTCGTAAAAGCGTATTTATTTTTTTCAGTCCACTTAAACTCTTTAACCATAAAGCACCATTTTTTGTTAATAAGTCCTGCCCTTGAAGAATATCAATTTGTAAAAAGGAACTCAAATAGGTATGCTCAAAATAGGTTTCATTATGCGGGCCTGGGGTGAGTAAGGCTACAGTGGACAAATCACCTCCAGATAAACCTTTTAACATATCTTTATAATCTTCAATAAAAGAAGATAATTTATTTTTTGAAATATCAGGATAAAGTTCTTTTGAAATAACATTCATTGTGAGTCTATTTTCTATAGCATAGGCAAGTCCCGATGGTGCTTGTGTTTTATCACTGATAACCCACATTTTACCATCAGGTCCTCTAGCTATATCTGTAGCATAGTAGTAAAGGTTAAAATCTTCTTTCTTACCAAAATCAAACACTTCAGTTGCAAAGCCTTTATGTCCAAAGATAACTTCAGCAGGAACAATATTTTCTTTAATAAGCTTTTGCTCAGAGTACAAATCTTTAAATATTAAATTTAAAAGTTTTGCTCTTTGCTCTAAGCCTTTTTTTGTCTCTTCCCATTCAGCTTCTTCGATTACAAAAGGAATAGGATCAAGCCCCCATCTTCTACTTGTATTCTTATCGTTATCGCTATAAATATTATATGTTACGCCATTATCTTCAAGATGCCAATTGATCTCTTTTTGTTTTTCTTCGAGTAGTTCTAAACCCTTAGTTTCAATATTGTCGACAATATCTTTCCAATATTTTCTGACATTACCTTTGTCGTCATATAACTCATCAAAAGATGATTTCCAAATGTAATTATCAAAAATCTGCATTTACTGTTTTGCCCACTTTCTTCTTAAATCTAAGGTATTTGGATATTCTAAACTCACTGGCACTTCTTGAAAAAGAAATACTTCATCATTAGGTCTATCTTTAAATAAAACTGCTCTGGCAGCACCATTGACATTTTGTAAACTTTGTTGCACCATTGAAGATGAAACATATTCTATATTGCCTTGCGTATGATTAAAAGGCTGAAATCTATTCACCCTTCTTGACTCTGCTTCACCGGCATTGATTGGGAATGTCTCATAGGTTCTACCGCCTGGGTGAGAAACATAATACGTCATGCCGCCGATAGAGCGTTCATTCCATTTATCCACTATATCAAATGTCAGAGGTGTATCCACACCAATGGTCGGGTGAAGAGCTGACCATGGTTGCCATGCCTTATATTTCACACCAGCAACAAACTCGCCCTCAACTCCAGTTGGACTCAAAGGTATAACAACAGAATTACATGTCAGAACATAACGCTCTGGAATAAAGTTGTTTACTTTTACTTGAACTCTCTCTAAAGAAGAATCAACATAGCGTGAAGTTCCTTGAGAACCACTCTCTTCACCTAAAACATGCCAAGGCTCAATCGCTGCACGAAGTTCAAGGTGAACATTTTCAACCGTAGCCATTCCATAAAGAGGAAACCTAAACTCAAAAAATGGATCAAACCAATCAAGTCCGAAATTATACCCTTCATTATTTAAAAATTCAACAATATCTTTCATATCTTCTTTAACATAATGCTCAAGTAAAAACTTATCATGGAGTTGTGTTCCCCAACGTACAAGTTTATGCTTATACGGCTTTCTCCAAAACAGAGATACAAGCGTTCTAATAAGCAGGTTTTGCATAAGTGCCATCTTTGGATGAGGAGGCATATCAAATCCACGAAGTTCCAAAATACCAAGTCTTCCGGTGCTAGAGTCTGGTGAATACAATTTATCTATACAAAATTCTGATCTATGTGTATTTCCTGTAATATCTGTTAGCATATGACGGAAAAGTCTATCTGTTATCCAAAAAGGCACATCTTGACCTGCTGGAATTTGTGAAAATGCAATTTCTAGTTCATAAAGATTTTCGAGTCTTCCCTCATCAACACGAGGTGCTTGAGAAGTAGGCCCAATAAAAGCACCTGAAAAAAGATAAGATAAACCAGGATGATGCTGCCAAAAAGTAAGTAAACTTCTCAGTACTTCAGGACGTCTAAGAAGTGGACTATCATGTGGCTTCATTGCACCTATTGTAACATGGTTTCCACCACCTGTTCCTGTGTGTTTTCCATCAAGCATAAACTTTTCTGTTCCAAGACGAGATTCTCTTGCATCTTTATAAAGTGTAAACAAGTTTGAAGTTAAGTCCTCCCATGTTGAAACTGGCTGAATATTTACCTCAATAACACCCGGATCTGGTGTGACTTTAATAGTTTCTAAACGTAAATCATGTGAAGGCTCATAACCCTCTAACACAACTTTTATTTGCAGTTTTCTTGCCACCGCTTCAATCGAAGCAATAAGATCTAAAAATGCATTTGTATGATTAAGCGGTGGTAGAAATATATATAATTTTCCATTTCTAATTTCTACATTTAAACCTGTTCGTATAAAAGTATCATTTGGATTTTTTATCTTTTTAAATGTATTAGCTTTATCACATCTTTGATCAGCTTGCTTTAAAAAACCTTTGAGTCTTGGTGCTTTAGCAAAAAGGTCTGGCTCAAAATGTGGTGCTAACTCATTCTCTGGATTTTCAATTAATGAATCCATTGGTAATCTAAGTCCTAAAGGTGAATCTCCCGGAATCAAAAAAAGTTGGCCTCTTCTAAAAGTCCAAAAAGAAGTCATCCATTCATCTTCGGCATAATTAACCGGCAGAACATACCCTACAGGTTTGCTTAATCCTTCGCTAAGTACTTTAGCTATAGTTTTTCTCTCACCTGCATCATCTATGTTGTATTTTAAAGGGTCTATATCTATAGGAAGCTGTGCCTCTTTCATGATATAGTGAATTGGATCTTCATAAGCCTCGATGATTGTTTCACTTGAAACTCTTAATGTTAATGCTAGTAAATCAAGAAAATTTCTTGCATCTTCATTTGTATAATTATAGCTTTCATTCATATTTGCAAAAAGAGATGGGTCCCTCCAAATTGGTTTTTTATCTTTTCTCCAAATAATAGAGGTCTGCCATCTAGGGATTGGTTCGCCTGGATACCATTTACCTTGTGCATAATGAAGCATTCCACCTTCACCAAAAGAGTTTAAAAGTTTTCTTGAGAGTATATCTGCAAGTTGGCGTTTTTCTGGTCCATCTGCACCTGTGTTCCATTGATCTGATTCCATATCATCTATAGAAACGAATGTTGGTTCACCACCCATTGAAAGACGTACATCATTTTTTTGTAACTCTCTATCCACCTCAAAACCAAGCTGGTTAATCGCATCCCATTGATCATCACGATAAGGTTTGGTAACACGAGGCGATTCAAAAATTCTTGTCACAGTGTTAGAGAACTCAAATTCTGTTTCACATTTATCACTTAAGCCTTCTATGGCGTGAGCGCTCTCAAAATGAGCAGTACAAGCAAGAGGAATATGCCCTTCACCGGCAAAGAGTCCACTTGTAGAATCAAGTCCCACCCAACCGGCACCTGGAAGATACACTTCAGTCCAAGCATGTAAGTCTGTAAAGTCTTCTTCAGGTCCACTAGGACCATCGAGTGATTTTTCATCTTGTTTTAATTGCACTAAATAACCAGAAACAAAACGTGCAGCAAGACCTAAAGATCTAAGCACTTGTACAAATAGCCAAGCATAATCTCTACAACTTCCAAGTTTTTTATCTAAAGTATATTCACACTCTTGAACACCAGCTTCAAGGCGAACTGTATAGTTTAAATGTTTGTAGATTTCAGTGTTTAAGTACACAAGAAAGTCATTGACTTTTCGCTTGCTTAAATCAAGAGATTTTATAAATTTTTTAAGTTCTTTTCCACTTTCTGTAATTTCAAAATAGGGAGTTAATTCAGCTTTTAATTCAGGCTTATAGTTAAAAGGATATTGCTCAGCATATTCTTCAACAAAAAAGTCAAAAGGATTAATTGAGATTAAGTCCGCTATAACCTCAACATCAATTCCAAACTCTTTTACTTTGTTTGGAAAAACAATTCTTGCAAGGTAGTTTCCATATGCATCTTGTTGCCAATTGATAAAATGGTCTTCTGGTGTGATTTTCATAGAGTATGCATCAATCGGAGTTCTACTATGTGGAGCAGGACGAAGTCTAATTGTATGGGGAGAGAGTGATATATACTTATCGTACTTATAGTGGGTTTTATGAGAGAGTACTACTTTTAACGACATGGTTGTCCTTTTAAATTAATTATTCTTTTATTATATCATCAAGTATTGCGTATTAAGTTCTTAAAGTGCTTAAATATTAAGATAATTTACTGTGTAGTAATTTAAATAAGAGTAACCCATACTCCAACATCAAGTGTAGAGTCTGCAATACCTGAAAAAGATCCAGATATTGGGGCAACAGAATCGGCTAATCTTGCTACAGCTACCGGGATATGATCAGCACCGGCAATATTACCAATAGTCGGATCAAAACCTTTCCATCCACCACCAGGTAAATACACCTCTGCCCACGCATGCGTAGAACCGATTTGCGAAGACATAAGCGGTGCATAAAGATAGCCACTTACGAATCTTGAAGCAAACCCTAAACATTTAGCTGTTTCCATAAAAAGAAGAGCAAAATCACGACAAGATCCAGAACCTAAGTGAAGCGTTTGTTTAACACTCTGCACACCTGGTTCTTCTCTAATATTGTATATAAGAGATTGGTAAATATACTTACTTAGTCGTTGCAAGAGCGTATAAGTTTCCAATTGCTCATTTATTTTATATATATTTGAAGTAAAGGTCTTTAAAAGTTCTAAAGTTTCTTTATCTACTAATTGCATATAGGGCAAAAGTAAAAAACTATCTTCAGCTTTGTATTGAAATGGATAACTAATAGCATACTCTGCCACTATAAAATCAAGAGGAGATTCATTGTATTGTTGAATGATTAACTCACTTTCAACTGAAAGTTGTTGTGTTGGCTCACTAAAGTTGGCTATTGCAACAGAATTCCCTTGTACATCTCTGTGCCAAAGTATATTTGCCTTGGGAGTGCTTTTTAAACTAAAAGACTCGATTCTAAGTTCATGATCTTCCCTAGGACGAAGAAGTAAACGATGTTCACCCAGTAAGACATTAGCAGAGTAATTGTAATAAGTACGGTGAATAATTTTATAACGCTTCATATTTTATCCTGATGTAAATATTTAATCATCTTAAACCTGTTCAACAGATACATGTTGTGAAGATGCATACACACTTGGTCCGAACTGATTATAAATAGCGACATCTGCCGCATCACGACCATAGCCTATTGCAACATATCCACCTTTACTTTGAATTTGCGTTGCATCAAACAAGTACCATCTGTCTCCAACATAAGCTTCAAACCAAGCATGTAAATCCATAGGTTCTAAACCATGAAGGTATCCAACAACCATTCTTGCTGGAATACTAATACTGCGACACATTGCAATGCCTAAATGTGAGAGATCTCTACATACGCCATATCTCCTATTATTAACTTCTGTTGCTGAAACTAATGCATCACTAATAGTAGGTTCAAAACTAATATTTTCTTGCAGCCATTTCTTGATTGCTAGAACTTGATTATAGCCTAGAAGTTCATTAGAAACTATTTCAGAAGTCATCTGGCTAAATCGGTCTGATTCACAGTAACGACTTGGCAAGAGATACGCAAGTACAGATTCTGGAAGATTTTGTATTTCTATAAATGGAGCTCCAAGTGCTTCATCAATAGTATCTGATGTCATTACCTTTGCTCTTGTATATATGGAGAAATCTCCTACAGGGGCAACAAGCCTTTGGCATAGATTTCCATATATATCCGTGAACTCTGTGACTCCAACACTTGGTTCAATGGTATATTCCTCAAAGGAGATCCACTGATTTGCTCCACTACGTGGACGCAACATAAGAACAAATGGTGTTGGTACAATAATGCTAAATTTCAAATTACAACTTACATACACCCACATTGCTATATCCTTTTAGGCATTATATACTAAACTTAACCATTAATATACTATTAGTTTTTATATTTTGAATGATAACATTGCTTAATATTTAAGCTATTAATCATGATAGAATATCATAATTAAATTATACACTCTTCACACATTAAGGAATGAACATGCAAAAGCTTACACCCGAGGGACAAAATCTAGTCAATGACCTTGCAAACAGATACAATCTCAATAGAGATACAGTAGTATATATGATAGGTGTTGTTAACAATGGTGGTGGAACAATGGCTCAATTTAATTCACCAGAACTTGGTGGTTCAGGTCAATGGATGAGAGGCGGTATGACCATGGTTGGAGATATGTTTAATAACGGCTTAAAAAATACTGTAGATAATCTTTGTACTGAAATCTCAAATGCTTTATCAAACATACAAATTTTTCCAATAGCACCTGCTGGTACAAAAGAAAGTAATCAATGGTGGCCGACACACTTAAACCTAGGTTCTCCATTTAGCACAGGCGGACAAAACAATACACGCTACGCTGTATTTCCCAATAGACTTGCTGTTGAGATGAACGGTGAAGTAACTGTATATGACACGCTTGACAATAATATTAGTGGAGTTTCCCAGCAACAAGGAGGAGATACATCCCTTACCTTTACTAGTCAATATGGAACAATAAGCGTTTCATCTCTTCGAATTATTTATGGAGCCAACACTATGCAAAGTGCAAACAAGAGCAATTTCGCTCAAGAGCCTACTTACACCCCTATTCCAACGCCCAATGAAACTATTGTAAATTTTCAAAATGCACAACAGATAGATGACGTAGTGGCACTCATAGAAAAAATCGCTCACTTACATAACTCAGGAATTCTCTCTGATGAAGAGTTCAATTCAAAAAAAGCCGAACTTTTGGGTAGAATTTAAATGAACAACCCCGACCCAAGGGTACGGGGTATCACTTTCCTTTGAACTTACAAGTCAAATAATAACTGACTATTATGCACCTTTGTATACTTCTTTCCTTGA
>JGI11705J14877_10000669_pt1 | contig 20951 bp, 21 predicted proteins | sample Etolaghawater15m_FD_14877 | JGI IMG/M metagenome (IMG submission 14877)
GATAGCGGCGACAAGATGTAAATGTATCGCCCAGCCCACTACTTACCTTCTGCTTTCTTATGATGATGCGTAAACATAACTTAACTGTCTAACTTCAACACAGCCATAAATGCTTCTTGAGGCACTTCTACACTACCGATGGACTTCATACGTTTCTTTCCTGCTTTTTGTTTCTCTAAAAGCTTTCTTTTACGGGTAATATCCCCACCGTAACATTTTGCCGTCACGTTTTTACCCATAGACTTGACATTTGAACGTGCGATGACATTGTTTCCGATACTCGCCTGTATAGCCACTTCAAACAATTGTCTAGGGATAAGCTCTTTGAGCTGTGCAACAAAAGCCAGTCCACGCGTTCTGGCTTTCTCTTCAGGTACAATGATAGACAAAGAGTCTACCACTTCTCCAGCCACTTTAATATCTAGCTTCACAAGGTTACCCTCTCTAAAGCCCACAGGCTCATAGTCAAAACTCGCATACCCTTTAGTCATAGACTTCAGTTTGTCGTAAAAATCCATCACGATCTCATTCATAGGAATATCATACTCCATGAGTACACGTGTTTCATTGAGGTAATCCATCTTTACTTGAATTCCACGACGGTCATTGAGTAATTTAATGAGATTCCCTACATACTCTTGCGGTGTCAAGATAGTCGCCTTGACATACGGCTCATAAATTTTGTCTATCTTTTGTGGTTCAGGAAGTTCACTCGGGTTTTGTATCTCTATCTCATCGCCATTGGTGAGTTTGACTTTATAGACCACTGTAGGTGCAGTAGCAATGAGTTCGAGATTAAATTCACGTTCTAGTCGTTCTTTCACCACTTCCATATGAAGCATCCCTAAGAAACCTGTTCTAAAACCAGACCCCAATGCCATAGAACTCTCCGGTTCAAAGCTCAAAGAAGAGTCGTTGAGTTTAAGTTTGTTCAGCGCATCACGCAAATCTTCAAATTTATCTGTTTCTATAGGGTAAATACCTGCAAAAACAAAAGGTTTCGCCGGTTCAAACCCATGGATGATTTCAGCCGTAGGGTTTTTAGCATCGGTGATAGTATCTCCCACTTGCAAGCCATCTACGGTTTTAAGTCCCATCACCACCACACCTATTTCACCTGTACGGATTTCATCGGTTTGTATGTTTGCGATNGGATTTGGGTACATCATACTCAACACCTGATGCTCATCTTTGGTTCCCATCACTTTGACNATTTGGCCTTTTTTGATGCTTCCATCAAACACACGTACCAACGCCAGTGCGCCCATATAGTTGTCAAACCAAGAGTCATAGATGAGTGCTTTGGTTGGGGCATTTTCATCACCCGTAGGTGCAGGAACACGGTCCACTATGGAGTCTATAAGGTCTTTTACCCCTACCCCTGTTTTCGCAGAAACAAGGTTATGTTCCGTCGCATCGATACCTATGGCTTCTTCAAGCTCAGTCAGTACTCTGTCCGGATCTGCAGCGGGTAAGTCTATCTTGTTGACCACAGGTAAAAGTTCCAAGTTATTTTCGATAGCAATATACACATTGGCTATCGTTTGAGCCTCAACACCCTGCGCAGCATCTACGATGAGCAATGCACCTTCAGAAGAGGCCAAAGAACGGCTTACTTCATAAGAAAAATCCACATGACCCGGAGTGTCTATCAGGTTAAGGATGTAATGTTCTCCGTCTTTGACATAGTCAAGGCGTACAGATTGTGCTTTTATCGTAATACCACGCTCTTTTTCTATGTCCATGGTATCCATGACCTGTGCAGACATTTGTCTATCTGTGACTGCACCACACTCTTGTATGATACGGTCGGCCAATGTTGACTTTCCATGATCGATATGTGCAATGATCGAAAAGTTACGTATACGTGATTGAGGTATTGGCTTGGCCATTAAATTCCTTGTTTGCTTAGTGACTAGTTTGTTTCAAACAGAGAGTTTACACTCTCATTGTTATGTACTCTACGTATGACTTCACCCAGCATAGATGCCGTTGAAAGCATTTTTATTTTTTTAGATGCTTGTGTCATCGGGATCGTATTTGCGACGACAAGTTCATCTAATTCACCCTCTTCTATACGCTCATAAGCAGGACCTGAAAGTACAGGATGCGTACAACATGCCATCACTGAAGTAGCACCAAGTTTTTTGAGTGCAGAAGCCGCTTTTACCATCGTTCCTGCTGTATCTACCATATCATCGATAAGAATGATATCTTTCCCTTCAACATCACCGATGATATTCATCACTTCACTTTCGTTGGCTTTTTCACGTCTTTTATCAACGATGACCATGTCCAGACCCAGATTATTGGCAAAGTATCTTGCTCTTGCCACACCACCTATGTCAGGAGAAGCGATCACAGGGTTTTTAAACTTTTTAGCCTTAATATAATCCATAAATAAAATAGCCCCATAAAGGTTGTCCACAGGGATATCAAAAAACCCTTGTATTTGGGAAGCATGAAGGTCCACAGTCACCATACGCGTGATACCTGAAGTCTCCATCAGGTTGGCAACAAGCTTTGCTGTAATAGGTACTCTAGGTGCAGCTTTTCTGTCTTGTCTGGCATACCCATAATACGGCACAACCGCCGTAATAGACTTCGCAGAAGAACGCTTCAATGCATCTGTCATAATGAGAAGTTCCATCAGGTTGTCATTTGCCGGTGAAGAGGTAGGCTGAATGATAAAGACATCTTTACCACGTACACTCTCTGCAATTTGCACAGAAATTTCACCGTCAGAAAAACGGTTAATTTTAGCTTTTGAAAGAGGCATTTCCAAGTATGTTGCTATCTCTTCCGAGAGTTCAGGGTTTGATGTTCCCGAAAAAATCATATATCCACTCATTGTTGTACCTTTGTGTCTATTTTATTACGCGTATTCTACACAAAAGTTGATAAAAAGGTGATTTAAAGCTCGCTGGTATTACACTAAGGGATATAAATAACTCTAAAGAACTATGGATAGTCATGATACGAAAAGTCTTTAAAAAAAAGCCATCTAGCGGTAACAAAATAGATGCATTTTTAGAAAAATATAATTTACCCAAAGCATACCTCAGTGTCAACAGACGCATGATCACACGAGGTGTGGCCATCGGGCTTTTTTGGGGGTTCATTCCTATGCCTATGCAAATGCTTGCTGTCATGGCCACCACACCTTTCTTACGTTTCAATGTACCTATCGCCATCTCTATGGTTTGGCTAAGCAACCCTATCACTATGCCCCCGATGTACTATATTGAGTACCTTACAGGAAATTTTCTCTTAGGACGTGAAGGCATAGAGGGGTTAGAATTAACCATGTCATGGTTCACCGAACATTTCGATGACATCCTGGTACCCCTCTATGTAGGTACTGCATTTTACTCCATCGTAGTCACAGGCATCATCTATGTCCTCCTAAACAGACTCTGGGTCAACTCCGTACACAGCGAAAAAAAAGAACGCACCCACAAACGAAGTAAAAAAACCCGTAAAAAACCTCATACATCTGATATATAAACCAACCATTAACTAAACTACCTTATGATAAACAAAAAAGAATTCATGATGTATAAAAAACTGACCCTTGCATTGCTTCTTCTTAGCTCCTTTTCCTCTTTGCATGCGGAGTATCTTCTCAAAGAGAGTACGCGTATAAAAAGTAAAATAGACCGCATGCCTAAAAACAAAGTCGCAGATATGAAGTATATACCTCAAGACCCAGCCTATTATGCAGACCAAATCAAACCTTTTTCTAAAAGTAAACAAAAAGCACTTGATGCAAAATTTAATGAAAAGTACTTTAAACCCTGGGCGCTTACTTCACTAGATATCTCTGAAGAAGATTTCGGATGGGAGATTAGGTTTATCACTAAAAAGCCTATCTATAGAGCCAAAGGTTCCATTATCCGGGCTTCACTTTATAACCAATGGATAGAAAATGCTGACTATGAAAATAGAGACAGTAAAAAGTACAAAGCCATTACCATACGCCATACCGATGTTAAATCACTACCGACCTCTTCTGCCTTTTTCAGAGACCCTAAAGAAACCGGCGAAGGCTTTCCTTTTGATTACAATCAAAACTCTGCGCTGCACATCAATGTACCCCTTTACATTTCACACTTTTCCAAAGACAACAAATGGGCATTTGTCAGGGCTTCTTACGCTTTTGGCTGGGTGAAAACTTCTGATCTTGCACTCGTCAGCGATGACTTCATCAAAACATTTAAAAATGACAATTACGCCATGGTTATCAAAGACAATCTTAGGCTTTATGATGGCAAGAAAAACATTTCTCTCATCAAAATAGGCGCCCTCTTTCCAGTCTCTGAAGATCAGCATTACTATACAGCTTCACGAGATGCAAAAGGAAGAGCACACATTGAAAAAGTCAAGGTAGAAAAGAAAAGTATCATCGCTAAAAAACCGCTGCCTTTTACGGGAAAAAATGTCGCTATGTTGGCAAAAGAGTTTTATGGTGAACCCTATGGATGGGGTGGCAGTTATGAGTGTCGTGACTGTTCTGCTACAACGAGAGACTTTTTAGGAGCATTTGGCATCTTCCTGCGTCGTAATTCAAGTAAACAGGCTGAAGATGGTGATGACATCTCCATAGAAGGATTGGCCAAAATACAAAAGAAAGAGAAAATCATCAAAGATGCACAACCCTTTAGATCTTTACTCTATGTTCCAGGACATGTCGTACTTTACCTGGGTGAGTATAAAGGCGAACCTGTGATCATGCATACCTATTGGGGTATACGTAAAAATGACTCTACCAAACTCATTACCGCACGTACGATTATCAGTAGTACCGAACCAGGTAAAGAGCTTGTCGATGTAAAAGAACAAAGCAAGTTGATCAATACACTCGAAAAGATAGTCAATTTTTAACGCATATTTAGATACACTCACAGCATGAGAGCAAAAGAAAAAATAAAAATATTCACCACTACCATTGCCGCAGGAAGCCACAAAGGTAAAAAGATAGAAATACCCGATATCTTCACCACGCGTAGTTCAAAAGGCATATTAAAAGAATCCCTCTTCAATACCTTGCAATTTGATATCATAGATAAAAACTTTGTCGAAGTCTTTGCCGGTTCAGGATCCATAGGACTAGAAGCGTTGAGCCGCGGCGCAGGACAATGCTACTTTATGGAGTACAACAAAACAGCCTTTGCTTGCCTCGAAGGCAATGTAAAACGCGTAGACCCTGCAAAGTGCCATCTTTTTTATGGTGACAGTTTTGAAAAATTTGCTACTGTCTATGAAATGCTGAAGAGAAGTCATGAAAAAACCTATTTTTACTTCGATCCTCCGTTTTCTACACGAGCTGGAATGGATGACGTCTACGATAAAACCATTGCACTCATAGAAAGCATTGAGCCTGAAGTTGTTGAAATGGTCATCGTTGAACATATGACAAACCTCGATATGCCTGAAGAGATAGGTGTATTGAAGTTAATGAAACGCAAAAAGTTTGGTCGCAGTACTATGACTTACTATACACCAAAGGACTCACATGGCAAAAAGTAAAACCGAAGATCACATCGCACTCTTTATAGACTGTGACAATATTTCGCATCGTTCCATCGAGGGTATCATCAATGAGTTGAGTAAATATGGGGTCGTAAACATACGCCAAGCCTATGGAAACTGGACCAAAGACAACCTTAAAAACTGGGAAGACAAACTCTTGGAATTTGCCATTAAACCCATACAACAGTTTGACTACTCTAAAAATAAAAATGCCACCGACATTCTTATGACAATCGATGCCATAGACCTACTCCATACCAAAGACATCGATGCATTTGCCTTTGCAACGAGTGATTCTGACTTTACACCCGTCGTGATGCGTGTACAGGCAGAAGGGATAAAAGTCTATGGTTTTGGAGAGAAAAAAACACCTAAGCCATTTATGGCCGCCTGTTCGCAGTTTATCTTTACAGAGAAGCTCATGGCAAACACTGTCCATAGTACAGAAGAAAGCGCCGATCTCATGGAAGCACCCGTACGTAAATCTGGAAAAGAGATGCGTGGCGACACATGGCTGGTCAATGTCTTAAGAACAGCAGTAGAGCAAACCATGGACGAAGATGGCTGGGCAAATCTTGCCAATATTGGCCAATACATCAACAACTCCACTTCATTTTCACCTATCAACTTTGGCTATAAAAAACTAAGCAACCTTATAGATGAGATAGACCTTTTTGATGTCTACGTGGATGAAGCCACCAAACAGATGAGCATAAGAGATAAACGTATTACGAAATAATCTCTTTTTTCTCTTTTTTTTCCTTAGGCTCAGGTTCCACAAACTCTCCAGGTACAAGACCTGCTTCATGAAGAAACTGTGAAGGTTTGTAGTCTATTTTTTTGACCCTGTCAAATTTTGCCAAAGAGAGGTAAAGTCTGTCTTTGGCACGAGTCACAGCCACATAAAACAAACGGCGTTCTTCTTCTATGCTGGACATCATCTTTCTATTTGGAAATCTTCCATCTACCAAGTCAATGACATACACTTCGGGAAATTCCAACCCTTTGCTTGCATGCACCGTGAGCAGATTTACCCCTTCACCTTCACTCAGTTCATTGCCACCTAGTACCATGGCATTGACAAAGCGTCTTAACTCTTTATATTGGCGTGACAAGTCAAGCAAGAGCTGTGCTTTTCTCTGTATACGTTCTTTTGCCTGTTTTTTCTTCTCTTCATCGACTTCACCTGTTTTCAATCGTCCTCTTTGCGTGGACAAAAGCTCTATAATCCCCACATAAAGCTTTGAGGAGATAATGTTTGTCAAAATATCAGATGGTTTTTCTAAACGATGTATAGACTTCATCAGTGTATAAAATTCTTTAAAAAAATCCATCCCGTCATTACTCAATTTTGCATGTTTAAGTAGCGGATGATTATAAAGCCCACTCTCCAGATTCATAAGTTTAAACCTCGCGGCAGAACCTATCTCCTGGTCATCATCAAAAAGTCCCAGCTGTACATTTTTATGGGGATTTAGCTTAGGCAAGTCATGTACCTTTGGGTAAAGTACCCCTTGCATCAAATGTCCTTCTCCAAAATGCAAAAAGCACTGAAAAAACTCTTTAGAAAGTGCAGACCCCACACCCCTCGCATACTCAAACACATGGATAAATGCCATCATATCTTTTGGGTTTACGAGTAGCGCCAAAAGATCGAGTAAAAACTTGATCTCTTTGGCATCAAAAAAACTCGTGCCCCCTTTACGCTTACAAGGTATGCCATACTCACGTAAACTTGCTTCCACACCATCTGCAGAAGAGTTGTTTCTAAAAATCACCGCTATCTGATCATTGGGCACATGGGTACGCTTAATGCCTTCGGCTATGGACTGGTACTGTTCAAAAAGATCATTGTACATCAAAAGTTTAGGCGGGTAACTTTTCATGACACGTCCCACCTCGAGTTTCTTAGGGTAGATACGTTCATTTCTTTCTATCACACGGTTTGCCAAAGAAAGGATGGGTGCAGTCGAACGATAATTTGTTTTTAGTGTAAAGACACTGGCATCAGGGTAACGGGTCGAATAGGTAGCAATGTTTTCTATGTTCGCGCCATTAAAAGCATAGATACTCTGATCATAATCTCCCACACAAAAGAGTGATTTTGGCTTAAGCACATCGATCAATGCACTTTGAAGGGTATTGGTATCTTGGTATTCATCGACAAGCACTTCTTCAAAAGGTATCGTATTCTCTTCCAAGTGGCTTTTCATACGCAACAACAAGTCATTAAAAGAAGCAAAACCATACTTGATCTTCTCTGCTTCAAACTCTTGTGCGATATCCATATAAATATCCATAAGCAGTTCATGGTCAGGATATTTTTCAAGAAACCATACATCAAAACCTTCTAACGAAGCATTTTGATATAAAGAGTACATCTCATACAGATACGTGGCTGAAAAAGGCTGCATGGTAAGATTCATACGCTCAAAATTACGTTTTTCGTAAATACTTCTAAAAAGTGTTTTAAGCTCAGAAGGTTGTTTTAGTGCTAAGTTTGGGTAGATCTCTTTAAGCCAGCGGTACGAGACTGCATGAAAAGTACCAGATTCTATCTTATTAACTATTTTCTTAGGAAAATAGCGTTCTAGCCGTGCGATCATCTCTCCGGCTGCTTTATTGGTAAAGGTTAAAAGTAAGATTTTAGAAGGTTCCGTACCCCCATGTAAAAGATGCGCGATACGCCCCACAATCGTAGAAGTTTTACCCGTTCCCGCACTCGCAATGATAAGGTTATGGCCTAAAGGTGCTGTAGCAGCACTTAGCTGCTCGTCATTAAGGGTGCTGAGAGGCAATTAGTTATGCCCGATGATATAATACGTATTTTTATTCGCTACTTGTTTGAGTTCAAGTCTATATTTATCGGCCCAATGTTTGACCAATGCAGTAAAAGCAGAAAGGTTATCCGCACTACTGTCTTCATCACATTTTATTTTCAAATAATCTTCAGAGTTTGACATAGCGATAAACCCTTTTTCTACAGCTAATGCATCATTAAATGAAGGAATATGCTGTGAAAATTTCTCAAAACCTTTTGTATTTTTAATAATAGTGTTGATTTGCTTCAGTGTCTGTTCGTTTTTTGTGTAGCCAAGTTGTGTTAAAAGTGCTTCTGGTGTAAGTTCGAGGTGCATATCTATCCTAAGTAGTAAAATAAGGAGTAGATTGTAACCAATTTTTGTTTAGGAAATGTTAGGAAATAGAAATTCCCTAACATTTAAAAGAGTGTATCTGATGATGATTCAAGCCGTGCAAGAAGATCTTTATAATGCTCCACATTTTGAAACGTTTTTTCATAACGCCAGCGTAAAACAAATTCAATGATCTCATTTTTTAGTGTGTTTTCTAAAGTATCCGCTTTACCAAAATATCCTAAAGAGATATTTTTCGCTTTTTTCTTGCCATTTTTATCGGGTTCATAAGTGATAGCAATCACTTGAATATATTTACCCTCGCGTACATGGCCAAAATCATCTTCTTTTAAACCTATGCCTGAAAGGTTCATCGCCTTATAGACAAATACATTTTCAAAATCCGGAGATTTCTCATATATTTTGAGTTTTTCATAAAGTTGCTTGACCCGCACAATATTTTCATCTCTTACATTATCACAGTGTTCTTTTACTTTTTTAACCGGCTTTAACAGTGGTTTTTTTTCACTTTTTGTGACGACCTTGTTGTCTACAGATATACCAAAAGAGGTTTTCTCTTTCTCTTCTAATTTATTTTCTAGACGACTCGTTAATTCCTTTAATTTATCTAAATTACTCGACATTCTTTTCCCTTAAAATGTGGCGTATAGCCCTCGTTTGAGTACATATTATGAAATATAGTACAAAAGTTTTAATTATAGTTAGATTAAATTATTACGAATACTCTGAATTTTTCTATTTTTTAATTTTAAAAGTCACATACTATATAATATTATATAGTATCAATATCAACTCACGCACTCTTCCTAGGCACTTCTAATCGATTTTTGGGTAAAATGGTATAAATATATTTGAGGATCAGATTGATGGATTATTTAGAAATTGTAGGTGGGAAAAAGTTAAGTGGGAGTGTGACAATCAGTGGTGCAAAGAATGCTGCACTTCCTATCATCGCGGCTACTATCCTCAGCGATAAAGAAGTCACCCTAACCAATTTACCTAATGTCGTTGATATCAGAACACTACTCAAACTTTTAACCATGCTTGGTGGAACTGTAGAACACGATACAACAATAGCGAAGATTAACAACGGTTCTATCACTTCTACTAAAGCCGTCTATGAGATCGTCTCTCAAATGAGAGCTTCTATTTTGGTTTTAGGTCCCCTGCTTTCGAGATTTGGAGAGTGTGAAGTGAGTCTACCTGGTGGATGTGCTATTGGTCAGCGTCCTATAGACCTTCACCTTCAGGCACTTGAAGCCATGGGTGCCCACATAGAGATAAAAGGTGGGTATGTACGTGCCGAAGCGCCCAACGGGCTCACAGGTGCAAAGATCATCTTCGATAAGATCACCGTAGGTGGGACAGAAAACATCGTGATGGCTGCCGCCCTAGCAAAAGGGACAACGACCATTATCAATGCAGCAAAAGAACCAGAAGTCGTTCAACTTTGTGAGATGATACGAGACGCAGGAGTAAAGATAGAAGGTATCGGTACCAATGAACTTACCATCGAAGGTACAGACAGAAAACCGCTCACTTTTCAAACCGTCGAAATCATACCAGATCGTATCGAAGCAGGCACTTACTTATGTGCAGGAGCCATCACAAACTCTACGATCACCCTCAATAAAGTCAATCACCAGCACATCAGAGCCTCTATCGATAAACTAGAACATATGGGTTGCACCTTTGATCTGGGAGATGACAGCATCACTATCCACCCTGCTCCAAATTTGAAACCAGTTAATCTCATCACCATAGAATACCCGGGTTTCCCTACAGACATGCAAGCACAGTTCATGGCTCTGGCTGTCATGGCAGAAGGTGAAAGCCTCATAGAGGAACGTCTTTTTGAAAACCGTTTTATGCATGTAAGTGAACTCAACCGTTTAGGTGCAGACATTTGGCTTAAAGGAAGTACCGCAGCAGTTAAAGGTGTTGAACATCTCTATGGAGCAGATGTCATGGCAACAGACCTCAGAGCCTCTTCAGCACTCGTCCTCGCTGCCCTTGTAGCAGAAGGCACCACAAACGTAAGACGCATCTACCACCTAGACCGTGGGTATGATGATCTAGAAGGAAAACTCTCTTCGCTTGGAGCAGATATCGTCAGAAAGAAGGAGAGTAAGTAAAAGTCTACTGGACTACTACTGCTTCTCGTGCTTTTTATACTTTAGGGCTTTTTCTTTTTTTTGTTTCCAAATCTTTTCTAAAGTTTGCTTATCAATGCGTAATGTACTTGCTTCGGTAGCATCCACACTTTTTGATTTTTTAGGTTTACTCCCCACTTTTATACTTGAAGGTACCAAATCCAATGTACCATTGACTTCTTTCACCATCCCATATTCATAATCTTTAGATTTTGTATTGTATTTGATGATGTCACCATTCTTATCTTCTACCCAACTAAACCACTCATCTCCTTTCAGATGTCCGGTAAAACTAGAGCCATCATTCTGTGTAAACTTAATTGACCCTTGATAGGCTGGCACGGAATAAGCAAAAGTCATCATACTTAAAAATAAAATCATTTTTATCATTGGGGCTCCTTTAATTGATTTCTATATCTAATGTCATCGTAGCACCAGCATTAGAAATATTCGTAATACTTACACCACTATCTACTCCATCATATCTTTTAGAGTTTGGGCTTGAGTCGGGCATAAAACTGTCATTATTTCCAGCAAAAAAAAGATTATTATACTGACCTTCATAGCTAGAATCACTATCTAGCGTTAAATCATTATTTGCTTCTTCTACATCTACGAGTTTATGTGTCTCATCATCGTTACAAGAGTTATCATAACTACAACCACTCAAGAGCGTATCATCAATGTGTAAAATAGACAACCCACCCTCAAAACTACCTGATCCTTGGAGGCTATATAACCCTCTGTCATATCCACTTGCTGCTCTATTTTCGACTAAAAAGTACTCTCCTGTTCGACCTGTGGGGACTTTATATAAATTATAGTTTAGAGATGACGTCGCATTGATATCTAAATCAGTGATATTCGCATTGATAACCGTTGGGCTCACAAAACCACTGTACACTTTACTCCATCCTGTCATATGTGTAGGTGTAGCACCTGCATATGAATCTTCCTCTTTATAGGCCCAACTGCCACCACCCATTAAACCAAAATTTCCAATACCGGCCGAAGTCCCATCGGTATCATATAGATCCAACAGTTCAAAGACCGCATGTCCTAACTCATGGGCTATGACACCTATAGTCGCATCATTTCCAATATCTGCATTAAAATGTTTTTCACCAAAGGCGGAGTACACACCCTCATCACTACAACTCATCAGTTTTACATTATCAAGGGTAGGCGGTGTGACGCTATTGAACGATGAATCCATACACCATGTATGCGCCCATACGCCAGGTTGAGCGCTTGTAGCAAGTTCACCTCCGGCCACTAAAAACATGATTTGTAGTTCATCTGCACTGATTGCACTATTACCATTCCTGTCATACTGAGAAAAATCTATATAATCATTTGCAAGTATCGCACCAGAGCGTAATCTATCTATTTTCTCTTCTATATTATTTGGGTGATTTTCATTTAACTGTACGGTAATGATGCCATCATTCACATCTCCATAAGTTTCATTTACTACTTCAAACTGAAAATTACCATACGATATTTCATCGTAATAGTCATTAAGCTGTCCATCACTTGTGCCAAATATTTTTTGACTCCACGTAGATGCAGGACTGGTAAATTGATAATCATTAAACTCTATACGAATAATAATAAGTGGGAGTTTACTCCCATTTGTTGCAGTCACATTTTCATCTAATGGTACGGTGGTAGTATCAACTACAGTTCCTCCACCACCTCCACAACCCGTAATTGTAAGTAACCCAACAACTGAAAATATAACTAAACTATTGAACCTCACCTACCATTCCTTTTTCTCATTTATGGATTTATACTCTGAATTTAAATATAGTATAAGATGATAATGTGAAGCATCTGTGAAATCTCAAAGAAACCTCTAAATGCATACAACAAATAAAGCTTATTTGTCTTTATACAGATCTTCAGGCAATTCAAAAGGACTGGTTTTGAACAGTCCTAAAAACCTATGCCATAAAGATGTTTTTGCATTTTCATCTTTAAGGTTTTGAGCGGGTATGATTTTTTTATATCGTTTGTAAGAGGCTATGAGCTTGTCCAAGTCAGCATTTGCCTCTTTAAGATGAATGGGTTGAAAATCATTTTGCATCCAAAACCTTTTCTATCTCATGCATCGCATCTTCATTTTTAAGTCTAAACTTGATCTCTATACGTCTGGATGCATTTTTATCTTCCACACCATCAACCTTGATAGCATCCAAATACGCTCTACCTGAAGCTGTCATCATCGGCTGAATATCATGTTCTTTCGTAAAGTCAAGCGTCAGCAAATACTCCATGACTGCCAGTGCACGTTTTTGCGAAAGATTGAGGTTATAGATGTATGAACCTACACTGTCTGTATGCCCTTCGATGATGATTTTATCAAGGTGTGGTTTAATTTTGTCATTGGTTACCAATGCACCTATATAGTCTTCAAATGCTTTTTTAAGCTGCACTTTTGATTCTGGTTTAAGTGTAGCATCTCCACTTGAAAAAAGTATGTTAGATGCTAGCCTAAGAGAACCGGTCTTTTTATCTATATCGATATTTTCACCCAATGCTTCTTTGAGTGCAGCCACAACCTGAATTTTGATACCTGTTAAAGATTTTATCTTCGCTTTTTGTGCCTGAAGATTTGATACCAATGCATCATATTTGGTCTCTTTCTCATCTAGTGCATTAAGCAGAGCCAACAGTTTTTCATCTTTAATCTTGACATTATCTTTTGTTTCACTCAATTCAGTAGAGAGTATCAGGACTTTTCCTTCATAATCTTTTAAACTTTTTTGCTTTTTGTCCAATTCATTTTCATTTTTATCCAGTAAATTTTGGACAATGAGAATTTTATTGCTAAGCAAGTCTTGTTTTGCATTGGCTTCGAGTAACATTTTATTAAGCTTTTCTATTTCGGAAAGTTTAAGTTTAAACATTCTTTCATTTTCAGCCAACATCATTTGGTCTTTTGCGATACGTGCATTTTTTAGTTGAAGCTGTTTCTGGGCATCCGTCAATTTGATCTTATTTTCTGCGATGCGTGCATTTTTAAGCGTAAGCAATTTATCTTTTTGGGCCAATAATTTTTCATTTTCAGTCAAATGACTGTCTTGTTCACCCACAAGTGCCTGACTTTTTGCCAAAGTGTCACTGAGTTCACCCAGTGTATTCTCTTTGTCTTTCAAGGTATCAGATAAACTGCTAAGTTTCTCTTCTTTTTGATGCAAATCCGCCTTCAGGATCACTGACTTTGATACAATAGCACCAATCAATAAAATGAAAACAAAAAGTAGTCCTGCCATCAAGTCTGCATAAGAGATCCAGAAATTACTTTCTGCGTTCGTCTTGTCATTTCTAAACATATTTTTACTTTTCTTGCTGTTTTAGTGTTGCCATATTCTCAAGTATCTGTTCGTTTTGTTCAGAGAGGATACCTGCAAGTGTAGAAAGTTTTTCTACCGCCTGACCCAGTTCTTCATCGATCTTCACAAAAGTATGATCTACAGTACCATCAAAATTTTCCATTGTTTTTTGAAGGTTCTTCGCATTCGCGTTAAACCCTTCAATATTTCTTTCCATCATTTCCACCGCATCGATACTTGCATGTCTGTTATGGATATTTTCAAGTGTATCACGTAACTCAGAAGAAGCTTCTTGCATATGTACAGTGAGTTTTGTGAAACTGTTCGTTGTGTCTTGCACAATGGTTGTAAAGTTTTTAAGATACTGCTCATTCAACTCTTTAATAAAGTCCATGTTAAATGTCTCTTTAAGTGTCTGTACGATCTGTTGGTCTTTGAGCTCACTTTGCATATGTTCATGCTTGATGAGTTCAGATCTTTTCCATACACGCTGACCATAGAGTTTTTCCAAATCAAATATCTGCTTATCTACTTTTGCAATCCCTCTCTTTTCAAAGTATGTCCAAATAAGAGAAAGCATAATCCCGTAAATAGATGCATAAAAGGCTGTACCTATCCCTGAAAGAAGTATAGAAATTTCACGATCAAGTGCACCAAGATCTTTTACTGTAAAGTCAGGCATAGACAATGCAATAGCGATAAATGTCCCCAAAATACCCAACATAGGGAAAACAGAAGGTGCAACGCGTGCAAAATTGTCATTACGTATATCCTGATAATATTCAGAGATAAAGTCTTTGACATGCAAAGTTGATTTCGTCTTTCCCATAATCGTTAATGCATTCGTACGTAAAGCTGCTTGAAGCTTCTCCTCCATATTGAAGAACGATCCTTTCATATGGCACACGGCATAATTTGCATTATGTTTTACAAAAAAAGCAAAGACTACAAAGATGAATGCAACGATGCCCAAAGTATGTGCCTCTACATTAACCGGAAATATCCCAACATAAGCGAGAACCAATCCTACTAAAAAAAGAGAAGGTATAAGTAATATAGCCAAAGAGTGTGAAGTACATGAAGTTGAAGTTTGTTTGTCAAATTGTTGCATAAAGCATCCTAATTAAGTTTGATTAGATAATTATATCTAAAATCTTTAAATGAAGCTATAGAAAAAATCTTATGTTACTAAGAAATTTAGTCTATGTTACCATTAGAATGCTAAGAGAAAAAATTAACAGATGACCCCACCACCAAGTAGCTTATCGTCTTCATAAAATGCAGCTATTTGACCTTTAGCAAGTCCAAATACCGGTTCATCCAACACCACTTTAGCTTTGCCATCGTTGATGAGCACATGACAAGGTACAGCAGAGGTTCGGTAACGTACTTTCACCATACAATCAAATTCACTCAACTCTTTAAAAAGGTTGATCTGTTTGACTTCAAATGCATTCTCTTCAAGTTTTTCTTTTGTACCTACAACGATCTGATTCGTTTCGGGTTTGATGTCGATTACAAAATGTGGGTCATGTGCACCATTCACAAAGAAACCTCTACGTTTTCCTATCGTATAATGCATATATCCTTTATGTGTGCCGACTACATTTCCTTCTGTATCTACTGTTTCGCCGGGCATATCTATATTCATATGCTTTGCCAACACTTCATCGTAAGTATTTTCTACAAAACAGATCTCTGAACTTTCTCTTTGTGTGGCAAAATCTTTTAACACTTCTATATTGGCGGCATAGGCTTTGACATCTTCTTTTACCCATGTACCAAGAGGGAAAATTAGTCTAGGGAGTACTTCTTTTTTGACTTCACAGAGAAAATAGCTTTGATCCTTGTTTGGATCTTCTGCCATATAGATGAATTCACCGTCACACTTGATATAGTGCCCTGTAGCAACATACTCCGCACCCACAGTATCTGCAAATTCAACCATCTTTCCAAACTTAATATTGCGGTTACACATAACACAAGGATTTGGAGTAAGTCCTTCTTTGTAACTTTCTACAAAATAACTATACACTTGATCATTAAACGCTTTACTTAAATCAAGAAAGTGTACCTTTACACCAAGGTATTCACCTACTCTTTGCGCTTTAGCAAAATTCTCTTCATGATAACCTGGTTTATCATGAAGTTTCATATACACACCTTCTACTTCATAACCCTCTTTTTGCAAGAGTATAGATGTCACAGTCGAATCCACCCCGCCACTCATTCCTACTAATACTTTCTTTTTCATATCAATTCACTTTCTTTATCTGTATGGCTATCTCATCATCCACATTCACCAAAGTACCTTCTGCAAAGGTTTTACCTTCTAACACAAGTGTTACATTGTTTAAATTTATAGGTGACATATCTATTGTATGCCCTATTTCTAAGGTTTTACTTTGTACATTTCCAAAAACAATACTTATATTTTTATATTTTTTACTATCATATTGATTTATATGCTCTTGCTGTAAGTCTATAATTTCAAGACCATACCTGTTTCCCATCTTTTTAAGTCGCATATTTGCACAAATAGTATTTTGGTCTATGAGTATAAATTCCAATACATCAATCCCTGTGAGAATCACATCATCTACACTTAATGCTTGAAGCTTTTTGATCTGTACCCTCACCAAAGGAAATGCCAATTCATAGGCAGGGTAGAGAATATGTCTTTGCATCATCTTCTCTAGATGAAGTGCCTGAGTTTCATTCTTCATCCAAATCTCCGATAAACTGTTCTAAAAGATACTCTTTTGAAGAAACCATAAGATCATCCGGTACTTCCTGTCCCGTAGAGAAATAACTCATAGGCAATTTGTATAGTAACATAAAATTCAAAAGGGTTCCAAAATGTTTTGTTTCATCAAATTTACTAATGATCACAGAGTTTAAATCCAAGAATGAAAAGTTATTATAAATATCATCCATATCTTCATATTTAATCGTAGCGGGGAATACAAGGTTAACCTCTAGCTTTCTAACAATATCAGATTGAACAAACTCAACTGTTTTAATAAATTTTTGCGTATCATAAGGAGACATACCTGCTGTATCTACCAATATAATATCATACTCTGACAATGATCCCAATACTTCAGAAAATGATTCTACACTGTCCATAGTAATATGTTCTAGTTGCATAATATCAGCATAATTTGCAAGCTGCTCAAAGGCACCGACTTTATAGCTGTCAAGATTTACAAGTGCCACTTTATAGGGTCTGTCCAACAGAAAAGAATAACGTGCAGCCAACTTTGCAATAGTCGTCGTTTTTCCACACCCGTAGGACCTACGAGCATCATAATCTTAGGTTCATCCAATCTCTCTTCTTGTACCTGCAAACTCTCATCTATCTCTTCAAGTAGGTAAGAGACTAAAAGTGTTGCATCTTCAAGAATACTGCTTCCCATTAAAGAGTACAATACCTCATCTAACCAGGACTTTGCAATGCCTTTCTTCATAAAAAGTTTTTTCACTTTCTGCATTTCATTCTCATCTGATGCATCCAGTATTTCCTCTTTTATCAAAGAGAGCTGCTTTTTCATTTCATCCAATTCTTTTAACAATGCCTCTTCTTCTTTTTGGACATCATCATTTTCTATCTCAATGTTACCAAAGGACTTCTCCATAAAAAGCGTTTTAGGTACAGCAATACTCACTTCACTCCGTAATCTGCCATCATCATAGGTGATCTGTTTTGCAGAGACAAGCTCTACACCCTTCCCATACTTCTTTACTGCCTGTTCATAGGCACTTTTTGGATCAGATGCTACAAAAGTTTCATTCACCATTTTTATCCCTTTCTCATTAGACACAAGACATCCTTATATTCCGTTTTTTCATGGAAGTTTTCTCTTTGACAAATACGCTGTTCTTCATTTTATTTTGCCTTTCATCATTGATAATGGGAGCAATACAGACCTTCGTTCCCTCCAGCCTGGATGGGGGAGTATCAAATCCTTTGTTTCCATTTTTACATTTTCATAAAATATAATATCTATGTCTAATGTTCTAGGTCCATCTTTAAAAAAGCGTTTTCGACCAAAAACTTTTTCCAAACGCAAAACATAGCGTAATAAAGCCTTAGGATTTAAAAAAGTCTCTATACGTATCAGCGAATTATAAAAATCTTCCTGATCTGTATATCCAAAAGGAGGATTTTTAAGTATGGGTGCTGTCTCCAATACGCTTAGTAAAGAGGACCTTTTCAAATAAAAAAGAAGATGTTCAAAACGACGTACTACATCACCTATGTTGCCACCAATACCCAACAACACTTCATGACCATTTCTACTTGAAAATCTACAAGGAAAATGTTGGGTTTGGATCAACGTATTTTTAGCATCTATCTTTTTTCTTATCATAGCATAACCTAAAGTATAACTGCTTTACCGTCAACCATGGCAACCATATCCTCTATGCGAATACCAAATTCATCCGGTATATAGATGCCAGGTTCTATCGTATAGACCATACCATCCTCAATCACCGTATCTGACTTTGTAGAAATATAAGGCATTTCATGAATGTCCAACCCTACCCCATGTCCTGTTGAATGGACATAAAACTCTCCAAAACCTGCTTGAGTTACAATGTCACGCGTAAGGGCATCCACTTTTTTGGCTTTCATTCCTGATCGTGCTTTGGCTATGGCATTATCATGTGCTTTACGTACAGTATCATACGCTTTTTGTATTTTTGTATTTTTAAAACTTTGCTTTGTGTCGAACCTGAAATCTTTATCTGCTTGAACGGTACGTGTGCGGTCAGAGCAATAACGTTTATATTTTAATCCCGCATCCACAAGGAGCAAATCATTTTTTTTCAGTTTCGTAGCCGTAGGTGTAGCGTGAGGTTTTGCAGCATTGGCATTGATCGCTACAATAGGGTCAAAACTCAAATCATACTTTCCAAAATGACCCAAAACACCTTTGGCTCTATATGTTAATGTATATTCATCTTCACCAAAACCATTTTCACGAAACTCTTTAGCTAAGGCTTTAAACGCTTTAGCACCAAGTTTTGCTGCCTTTGCAATGATCTTCAACTCTTCATCACTTTTAATGATCCGCTTTTTATGCGAAAAATCCAGTTGCGGATCAAATATCACTTCAACTCCAGAACTGACACGCTCAAAACCATCCACACTCCACTCTTTAGGATCAAAGATGACTTTTTTCACTTTTGATTTTTTCAACAAAGAAAGCGCTTCACTAAAAAGATCACCATTGATAACAACCGTTGCACCTTGTACATTTTGCGTGGCATCTATCGTGTAACGACTGTCTGTGATAAAAAAGGCTTCACTTCCAAAAGAAAGGTAAAGTGCATTATCACAACTGTAGCCACATTCATAGTAGATAGCATTTTCATCTTTGAGCATGTAGTTCATTTTAAACCTTTGAGAATATCCGTCATTCCCTAGAATAACGAAAAAAAGATATTATTTTTCTGCTGCCTGCATTTTTGCCTGGTGTTCTTTCATCGCAGCCACTTCTGAAAGTATTTGCGTCATACCGACCATTGCCAAGTGGTAACCAAATGGTCCCATACCTGAAATTTGACCTGCACAGACAGGTGCCGTGAGTGAAGTATGTCTAAACTCTTCTCTTTGATAGATATTTGAAAGGTGAACTTCAAGTGTAGGTATCTGTACTGCAGCAATCGCATCACGAATAGCAATAGATGTATGGGTATATGCAGCAGGATTAATAATAATACCATCAGCATCACCGATACACTCTTGGATACGATCTACGATCTCACCCTCTAAATTACTTTGAAAAAATTCGATCTCAGTTTTATTTTGGTCAGCAAATGCTTTCATTTGTGAATGAATATCTTCTAACTTCATAGGACCATAAACATTTTGTTCTCTAATTCCTAGCATATTGAGGTTTGGACCTTGGATAACGACTATTTTCATTTTCAACCTTGTTTATATAATTTAGGTATTATTTTATCTAAATATATTAAATGTGAGGCAAAATGAAGATAATAAATGCGGACTTTCTCTATACACCTAACGGCTATATCCAAAACCAAGCCGTTGCATTTACTGATACGATTAAAAATATTGGTACATTAGAAAACCTTATACAAAAATATCCTGAAGCAAAAATCATACAGACTGAAGCAAATTCCATACTCTACCCTGGTTTCATCAACACCCATGTACATTTGGAGTTTTCTGCAAACAAAACATCTTTAGCCTATGGTTCTTTTAAGCCTTGGCTGGATTCTGTCATTGAACATCGTGATGCACTTATGGAGGCATGTAACAACGATATGATGATGCATGAATGCGAAAAGATGATGCATTCAGGTATCACAACATTTGGTGCCATTTCAAGTTTTGGTAATGAACTCGAAGTCTGCGAAAAAACCCCTCAACGTGTTGTCTTTTTCAATGAGCTCATAGGCTCCAATGCTATGTATGCGGATATGCTCTATGGTGACTTTCAAGAGCGTGTCAAAGCCTCACAGTTATGTAAAGAAAGTTCTCGTATCATTCCTGCTGTAGCGATACACTCTCCTTATGCTGTACATCCTATACTTTTACAAAAAGCAGTGAATGTGGCCAAGCAAAACCATATGCCTCTTTCTGCACATTTTTTAGAATCACAGGAAGAAAGAGAATGGCTTGAGTCAAGTTCCGGTACTTTCAGAGCATTTTTTCTCAAATACTTTAATACCTCTACTACTGTGACCAATATAGAAGAATTCATGCATGCCTTTGATACCTATCCTACACACTTTACACA